>ERZ1740058.227-NODE-227-length-48691-cov-7.395263_pt1 | contig 48691 bp, 32 predicted proteins | sample MGYA00581745_ERZ1740058 | MGnify/ENA primary metagenome ERZ1740058 (study PRJEB43018, sample SAMN04849742) | marine metagenome | isolation source: floating plastic debris | place: Pacific Ocean | collected 2008-08-30 | study: EMG produced TPA metagenomics assembly... | reverse complement strand
AGACAAGGAGCGTAGAAAAAGACTCTTCCTCACAGCTAAGAGCGTACCCATCTTTCCGGCGGACGTGCTCACTTTTATCGACGTGAGCTATCGATTATCCGCCAATTAGCGTAGGTTTTTGCCTCTTTTCTCCTGAGTTTAAGCGTATGCCGCTACTTCAAACTGTATTCGTCAAAACACCGGGGTGCCGTGATATTGATGATGTGGTCTGACGTTACAAACTTGGGTGCTTCCAACTCCACGCCTCTAGCTACAGTGCTAATTACAGTGCTAACTGTCACAGACTGATATGGCTGGGTTGAATGATTTAGATATTATTGGTGGATCAATTAACCGCTTTTGGTTGATTGGCGTTCTGTTGCCCCTGTTTAGTTTTCCTATGAAACGTTCAAAGCACTATCGAGCCTGCCTAATTCTCCTGGCTTCTATGGGAATGAGCGTTGCACCGCTACTACAGCTAGCCCAGGCAAAACCGGCCCAGGCAGAACCGATAAACCACAGTAAGCAATCTGATAGCCCTGCCTCTACTCCCATTTCTGCTGAGGCCGACAGGGCGCTGACCGAAGGGCTTGACTCCATCCGTCAAGGCGACGTTACAGCCGCTATTGCTTCATTTGAAACGGCTGTTAGCCTTGATCCGTCTTCTGCGGCAGCTCATTACAACCTGGGCTTAGCGCTAAGGCAAAACAATCAGCTGCAAGCGGCGGCTAGCGCCTTTTGGGAAGCGACTCAGGCCGATCCTGAGTTTGTATTGGCCTATGTCAATCTGGGGGCGGCTTTGCTTGAGGGCGACAGTCTCGATCAGGCTGAGCCTTACCTGACTAGAGCGCTAGAGCTAGATCCTGAACTGGGGCTTACGCACTTCAATATAGGCCTATTGCGTAAGCGCCAGGGCAATCTTGAATCGGCGTTTGAGTCTTTTCGTAGTGCGATCGCCTACAGCCCTTCGGCCCCCGAATCTCACTACCAGATTGGCCTGCTCTATCAGCAACAGCAGCAGTACGACCAAGCGCAAATCGCTTTTCAAAACGCTATCGATATTGACTATCGCTACCCTGAAGCTCACTACAACCTAGGGGTTACCTTCATTCGTCGAAACAGTCCAGAAACAGCAATTTTGGCCTTTACCCGAGCGACTGAACTGCAGCCCATGTTTGGTCATGCGCACTATGCGATTGGGCTAGCACTAGCCGACCTTCAACGCTATGGCGAGGCGCAAGAACGTTTGCAGACAGCGGCAAATATTTACATTAGCCAAGGGAATGCGCAGTGGGCAAATAATGCGCAGTCTCAAATCACTCAGATTCAGAACATTAGAGCTGAGCCCTGAAGGCGTGGATCTATTAAATGGATCTACCAAATGGGTCTACAAATACTAAAAGCGCCTCAAGAAACCTGAGGCGCTTTTAGCTTTAGAAGTGTGTCTGTCAGCGGCTAGATATCTAGTTCAAAGGCGCGAGGATTGCCGCTTTCAAAAATAGCTAGCGTATTTTTGAGCTGATACCAGACGAGGCCAGCGCTCAGCAGGGTTAGCGGTGCCGCCATTAGGTAGGCAATCTTGGGCGTAAAACCAAAGATGCACATGCCGGAAGCTAGGAAGACGCAGCTACCTAAACAGATACCGATAAAAGGAAGCTGAATATCTAGCCCCTGAAGCTTTGCGATTGAACGGGTAGAGCGTTTCGCGCTCCACTCTGAGCCTGCACCCTTAAGGACAGCAGAAAATGCCAGACCCGATGTAATAGCGATGAACAAACCCGCTACGAGCAGGAAATATGGTGGCGTCTGAGGGTAATACATAGGCCTTGCGTTCTCTCAAGTATGAACAAATATTAAATTCATTATAGGCTGAATTTGTGGCAACCTCTGTTCCCTAAAAGCGAAGGCTGCACTGCGCAATGATCACGCTAAGATATCTTGCCGAGGTATCTTGTGGGAGTATCTTGTGGAGTTATGTTGCAGGTGCTACGAGTGCCACTGGGCCTATCGACTGAGCCTATCGACTATTTGTAAGCTGTAGTGCCCCTGCGAGTTCGGTGGGGACCAGTGCAACTGCCCGCTCTTTGGAGAAGTCAGCGAAGGCATCCCAGGCTGCGCCCAGCAGTTTGTTGGGCTGAAGGTCGTCTTTGACCAGCGTCCATAGCCTCTGCACTTCTTCGGTGTGTAGGCGGTTGTCCTCGGTGAGGGCTAGCAAAATTTGCTTGCGCAGATATTGGCCTTCTTCGGTCATGAGGAACTGTATGCCCATGCCAGCGGTTGGGATGAGGTCGAAGCTTTGATCGGAGCGAGCAATCAGCAGCAGGTTTTCTAGGCGCTGCCACTGAAAGCGACCGTCTTTGAAAAGCACTTCAATCAGACGACGGCGCAGAGAAGTGGTTTCAGCACTCAGAAGTCTGCGGGCAACGTAAGGATAGGCAATCTCGATGATTTTGAAGTTGGGGTCTAGGCTCAGTGCCAAGCCTTCTTGAGTAACCAGTGAACGAATAATCAGTGCGAACTTAGCAGGGACGCGGAAGGGATATTCATACATTACCTCGGAGAATTTATCGGTAACGGATTTGAAGTTGAAGTTACTGACGCTAGCACCGATAGCGTCTTGAAAGACGGTTTCTAGGGCGGGTACGAGCGGGCGCACGTCCGTCTCTGGGGTCAAAAAGCCCAGCTTGACGAAGTCGACAGCGAGATCTTCATAGTCGCGGTTGATCAGGTGAACAACAGAATCGACCAGGGTCTCTTTGGTTTCTAGATCGAGCTGGTCGGTCATACCAAAGTCGATGTAGGCCATGCGGCCATCTTCCATCGCGAACAGATTGCCAGGATGAGGATCCGCGTGAAAAAAACCAAACTCTAGGAGCTGTCTGAGCCCTGAGGATACGCCGATCTCGACGAGATCGCTGGTGGCAAGGCCCGCTTGTTTTACTCGATCTGTATCAGTCAGCTTAAAGCCGTTGATCCACTCCATGGTGAGCACGTGAGCGCTGCAATATCGCCAGTATATGGAGGGGACTTTTACCAGGGGCTCGTCTTGGAAGTTGGCGGCGAACTTCTCTGCATTTCGGCCTTCGTTGAGATAATCAACTTCTTCGAAGAGTTTGCCGCCGAATTCATCCACAATCAAGGAGAGGTCGTGACCCAGATTTAGCGGCAACCAGGGGGCAATCCAACTAGCGGCCCAGCGCATAATGTACAGGTCGCGGCAGATGATGGGCATGAGGTTGGGGCGCTGTACCTTGACGGCGACTTCTTCGCCGCTGTAGAGACGCGCTTTGTAAACCTGACCTAGACTGGCCGCTGCAACGGGCTCTGCTGAAAAAGAGCTGAAGATTTCTTCGGGAGTTCGATCGAAGTCGCGGTAGATGATTTGGCGAGCAATTTCGCTGGAGAAAGGCGGCAGCTGATCTTGCAGCTTGATTAGCTCATCTAAAAAACTTGGTTTGATTAGGTCGGGGCGAGTGGAGAGGGCCTGACCGACTTTGATGAAGGTGGGGCCGAGCTGAGTGAGAATCTGACGCAGCCTAACGGCGCGGCGATCCTGGTTGGCAACGGTGCGACCGAAGAGATGATCGAACAGTAGGCCAACTGCGAAGGTGCCTAGCATCCAAGAAACGGCTAGGGTTCGCCATATGACGATGAGCGGCCGACGTCTGTAGTGCCGTGCGATCGCTTTCCAGTCATAGCGATTTGAGGCGGCTCCAGGCGCATTGCCTGGCACAATGAAGTCAGTCGCAGTGGGGTCAGTCATAGTGGCGAGACCAATTGTAAGGCTAATGAAAAAGGCGTATGGTCGAAGGCTTATTGTCAGTAGCTAATCGTCGGTACTGCCTACAGCCTGCTCTACGGCTCATGGTGTCTTCTGTATATTCTAGTATACAAAAATACAAAAAACTTTAGATCGTTCGGTAGATTCTTCGTTTTGAACATTCCCGCTTCCGGTTGATGTCGGCACTTTCATTGAAAAGCAGCGGTGGCAGAGGCTTTGGAGGCTTTATGTGGATTATCTTTAATCTGTCAGCTGTTCTTTGTTGTTTTATTCATCGTTTTCCTCATTTGCGCGCACGTGCTTTATGTCTATGACCGGACTGCCCATGACCGGACTGTCTATAACCGGACTGTTTCCACCTGAGCTGCTTATGACCAGACCCGGCGTAATCGCGAGTACTGTCTCTACTGCACCTGATTTTATAGGGATGGTTTGGTCGTTGGGACTGATCGCGATCGCTATTGCACTTTCTCTTTGGCAACGGCTGGGACTTGCGAAGACGTTAGCACTCGCCGCGCTACGCACCTTAGCTCAGCTTCTCGGGGTTGGCTTTGTTCTCTCGGTTATTTTTGCCAGTGACCAGCCGATTGCTATTGTTGCGCTGTTGATTGGCATGGCTGGCATTGCCACTGTTGTTGCCCGCAATCGTATCGATAGAGAGCTGCCCGAGCTGCTGAAGTGGGTTTGGATGGCGATTGTGCTCAGTGCGACTGTGACAATGACCTACGTTTGCCTGTTTGTAATTCGCCTAGATCCCTGGTACTCTCCGCAGCAGCTTGTGCCGCTGACGGGTATGGTACTGGGTCACGCTATGACGGCGGCTTCTATTTCTGGTGAACGGCTGGTGAGCACCTTGCGTAATAGCCGGATCGAAATTGAGACACATTTGAGCTTGGGGGCAACGCCAGCCCAGGCGGTTAGGGGCTACCGTCAGGCCGCGGTTAAAGCGGGGCTGATTCCGACTATTAATGCCATGATGATTGTTGGCCTAGTTACCTTGCCTGGCACGATCACTGGTCAACTGCTGGGTGGTTCAAAGCCGCTGGTTGCAGCTATCTATCAAATCTTAATTATGTTTATGCTGGCACTGTCGACGCTGATTGCGTCGCTGGTGGTGACCTACGGCCTTGCCAAGCAGTTTTTTAACTCAGCAATGCAACTGGTGATACCTCAGGGTTGAGGGGCAAGTAGGTTAAGACAGCGTTGACTGGCTGGTTTGACTACTGTCTGACAAATCCTTCAAGGTCGGGGCTGTATCGGGCTAAGAAGGTTCCTTCTGCGTCGTATAGCTCTACTGGAATCTGAGCCTGGGTACTGAGCAGTGTAATCTGCTCTAGCAGCCGGTTGCCTTCACTGATAAGCTGCGCATCAGACTCTATGCCAGTTCGCTGTGGGGGTGGGGTAATTGATTCGTTAATCACGCTGTCGTAGCCTGCGGCTATGTTCATGTGAACCTTGCCGGACTTCATGTTGTAGGTGCAGACTTGAACGTTGTTGGCACCGCAGATGAGATAAAAGCTGGGTTCAATCGGCTGAAAGCGAAGCGATACCTCCCTGTTGTTTTCGGCTTCGTCTAATTTGGCGGTGTAGGTCGCTAGCCTGCTTTGTGCTTCGGTGTGAGCCAAAGAGGTGTCGGGAACTTCTCTGAGTTGGAAGATGGCAAGGTTCCACTTTTCAGCTGAGAGGCTCCACTGCTCTTCAGCTTCTGCACTTTCAGCTTCTGTTGATAGCTGCGCTGCGCTAAATAAAACCCGACTAGCGCTGCGTTCTTGCTCGACGCGGCTACGAACCTCTAGTCTTTTCTCTTCGTACTCGGGCAGGATGCTTTGGGCTTCTCCATAGGCCTGCGTACCTTGCGGGATGCGTCTAAGATTTTCTACGGCAGTATCCCAGTTAGAGAGCACCACTTCCCAGGCTTCTAGCGAGTCGGCTTGCTCGGCCTGCTGTGTGGCTTGGCTCGCGGCTGCTTGTGCCTGGCGCAGGCTGACCTCAGCCCCTGCTTCGGTTTCGATTCTGACCAGGATGGTGGATAGGTTAGCTCGGTATTCCACTAGGTTGCGGGCGGCGAGAGAACGTACTGGGCTGTCTGGTGGGACTCTGGAGAGGGCCGAGGTGGCGTCTCTCCATTCGCTGGCCACCTCTTCCCAAACAGAGGCGGGATGAGGTGGGTCTTGAGATTTGACGGCGGCGCTGTAGGCTTTGCCCTGTGCTTCGCTGACCAGATCTAGCGCAACCAGCTGCTGCTCGTACCCAGGTAGCATTGCCTGCGCGGCTTCGTAGTGGCTAGACCAGAGAGGAATGGGTTCTAGCATCTGAATGGAGTGCTGTAGTTCTTTCTTGGCTTCGGTGACGTCGGCTAGCGTGCTGGCATCTTGCAGGCTGGATATGGCGTCGTTGCCTTTGGTTTCGGCGGTTTCGATGCGATCGCAGCCACCCACGGTACAGGGCCGGGTAAAGACAAATCCCAGCACGCCTAAGAGCACAAACCCGAAGGCACCGACAATCACCAGTGGGTTGCCCTTGGTTTGCTGCTCCCATTGTGCTCGCTGACGCTCTAGCTCTTCCTCGTCAACCAGCGTGACATCTTCGTAGTCGCTATGGCCATTGCTGTGTCTTTCGTCTTCTAAGTAATAGGCAGAGTCTTCCGCTTCTTCTTCGTAGAGATCTTCGTAGGTATCTGTGTCCTCTGTGCTTTCTTCATATTCGTAAGCGATAGACTCTTCGGCTGTACTTGCTGATGTCTGGCCTGATGTTTGGCCTGATGTTTGACGGCTGCTCGAAATACCTGAAAAGTCGTAGTTTGATGCAGCGCCTTGAATTTGGAAGAAGTTGTCTGCTTCAGTATTTTCTTCGGGTTCGGTGTCGGCTGACTCTGGCTCTGAGGGCTGTGTGCGATCGCCTTCTGTCAGGCTGCCGGAGGGCAAGGGCAGAAAGTCTTCTTCGGTAGCTGCTTCAGTGGCCGTTTCAGTAGCCGCATTGAGTTCTTGCAGCTCAGCTGTGTTGAGCCTGAAGCTGTCTAGCTCGTCTGGAACAAGATCGTCTGGTTCTAGCGCACGGTCGGTGATCTGATTGGCACTGATTTGATTGGCACTGATCTGACCGTCGGGTTCAAATACCGCGCTTAAATCTACGTTTTCCTCTGCTGTCTCCTCGTTCTCTGTGGTTTCAATTGCTGTACTTTCGACCGTTACAGTATCAGGAACAGCGCTAGAAGCCTCAAACTCCGGCTTTTGGTCCTCTATTTGCTCCTCGAACAGCTGTTCTTCAAGGGAGCGTTCTTCAAGCGGCAGTTCTTCAAGTTCTACACTCTCAGACTGGATATTTTCAGTTTCTGGTGACTCCAGTTCTGGTATCTGTAACTCTACTGTTTCAGGTACTGTTGCCCCAGACTCTGCTATTTCAGCTTCTGTCTCTTCTGGTTCTATCTCTTCTTCAAATAGAGCCTCAGATACGATGTGGTCTTCTTGTATTTCTGGTACGGCTCTTTCTGTTGCTGAGTCATCTAGAAATACTTCAGCAAAGCTGGCGTCTTCTGCTTTCAAGTACGTCGGTTCGAGCGAGTCTGTTTCTAATATTCCTAAATCGACTACATTTGAATCGAGCGCGTTTGAATCGATTGTGCTCGATTCGTTTTCAGGAATCGGCTCGTCAGCTATCAGACTTTCCGCCTTTGTCTCTGCCGCGGCTATGTCACCTTCACTGGACAAAAACTCAGCTGCAAGGTCAGCTGGGCTATTCTGATACGTTTCAGCGTCGGCAATATCAGCTTCTAGTTCCGATGGATTGCTCAGATCGAAGAAGTCAGTGGTTCCTGTGACGTTGGCTGTTGAGTCAACAACAGGTAGTTCTATCGTCGGTAAATGCAGTTCGGCAGAGTCTAGGGTGGGTGCTTCTCCAGGCAGCAAAAATTCTGTTGAATCGTGGCGAATTGTCTTTTCAGGACCGAGGCCTACAGACAATTCTGCATCAAGCGCATCGGCGCTATTGACAGATAGATCTGGTACTAACGGGGTGCCTTTATCTAGATCTAAATCCAGATCGAGACCCAGGTCTAAGCTGGGACTATCGCTTAACTCTAGCTGAGGCTCTGTGTCGGGTTCGAACCCCAGCTCTGCGTCTTCTGAGTCTGTGTCTTCTGAGTCTACATCTTCTGAGTCTGTGTCTATCGCTGTCCCTAGATCTGCTTCTAAGTCTGCATCTACCGCTGTCCCTAGATCTGCTTCTAAGTCCGCATCTCCCTCTGTCCCAAGCCTGAGTTCTGTTACCCTCTCTGTCCCCAGAGCTGCGCCTAAGTCTGCATCAATCGCTGCTTCGGTGTCGTCATCGTCTAAATCTAGAGTTAAGTGATCCTCGTCTAGTTCTAGCAGGACTCTTTCTTCTTCTCCGTCTGGTAATCCAACCACTTCGCCTGGCGCAACTAAAAAGGAGTTGAGCGGTTCGTCGCTGTAGGCTACCGCCTCGTGATTTGCCGCTAAGTCTTTTGCCGTTTCATGTCCTTCTGCTTCATCTCCTTCTGCTTCATGTCCCTCGGCTTTATAGCCCTCTGCTAAATCTATGACAGCAACTTCATCAGGCTCGGTGGAAGCCTTTGGACTATCTGCGTCAGTGGCGATCTCATCAGCTTCATCAGCGGCTTCTATCGCTGTGTGAGCCGCTGTACTCGTAGCGATAGTCTCTAACGGTAGGGCCGTTGATTCACCAAAAAGATCGCTAAAGCCATCGTCTACTTTCCAGGTGAACGAGCGCATTGTGAAGGGCTTTGCTTCACTGAAATGCTTTAAATACAGCTGTACAGCGACCTCTTCAGTTTCTTCAGAAAGGTCAGCAGCTTCATCCGGTAGGCCCGTGGTATCGAACTGGGTACGTAAATGTTGCTCTAGCCAATCGAGCGTTTTGATGGCGGAAGTTTCTGCACTAGCACTATCGAGTGGATATTCTACGAGCACCATTACTTTGTCTCGACCCAGGGTACAGCGCGCGATTGTTTTGGGTGGCGTTGTACTCTGCTCGGCCAGTGCCTGAGTGAGTTCTGCGGATAGGGTCTCGAAAGTAAGTGCAGACATAGAAGGGAGCATTCACACAGAACGCTGATATTTCCAGGGATGTACGCCAAAAAGAGCGTAGGCTACGGACCTTGTTAGTGCAAGCATATTGATTGCCAATATCGCTATCTTTACTTAATAACAATAAAAATTGATCATGTAGCGGTCATTAGATCGAACTGAGTAAGGATACCTAGCATGGACACTTTGATATGGACATTCTGATTGTGGAAGACGAAGCTGATATCGCCGAACTTATTCAGCTTTATCTGTCTAAGGAGGGCTTTGAGTGCCATGTCTGCCGGGATGGTACCACTGCGCTTGAGCGCTTCAAAGCGATTCAGCCAGATTTGATTATTCTAGACCTGATGCTGCCGGGCTTAGATGGCCTAGAGGTGTGCGCTAGAATTCGTCAGCAGCGGGAGCTGAAAGACCCCTACATCATGATGCTCACGGCTAAAGGTGAGGAGATAGACCGGATTATCGGGCTATCGACAGGGGCTGACGACTATATGGTGAAGCCTTTTAGCCCAAGAGAGCTGGTGGCTAGAGTACGCGCGGTGCTAAGAAGAAGCCTGCGGGATAACCGCCAAGCGACCAGGACCTATCGCACCACTCACTTTAGTCTCGATATAGACCAGCGGACGGCTGGCCAGACGATCCCTATAGAGGATAGTTCAAAAAATATCGATATGACGAAACCGCGACTTGAGGCAGAGGATGCCCAAAGTGAAGAAAAACTATCATCTTCGCCTTCAGAGCTGCCGTTAGAGCTGACGCCGTTGGAGTTTGATTTGCTCGCTACGTTTATGAGCTATCCGGGGCGCGTTTGGAATCGGGCTCAGCTGATTGAAAAATTGTGGGGCAGCGACTTTTTTGGCGATGAACGCGTCGTCGATACGCATATTGCCAGACTGCGTAAAAAAATAGAGCCAGATCCGTCTGCGCCTACGTTTGTTAAGACTGTCGTCGGGGTGGGCTATCGCTTTGAAGATTGAACCAGAGAGGACTGAGCCAGAGGATATCAAGCCAGAGAATATCAAGCCAGAGAATACGGGCTTAGAAGATATGCGTTTGGAAGATGCCCGCTCAGAAAGTGCTGAATCTAGCGTCGATAATTCAAAGTCAATCAGCTGGGAGCAGCCGGTCGCAGCGCGCTCCAAGCCTACGCTGCGCAGCCGGCTCTTGGTATCTCAGCTGATTGTATTAGCCGTGACGGTGAGCGCTTTGGCAACGGTGAGTCGGCTGTATACGCCCCGCTATTTTGTGGTGACACTAGAGCGGATGGAGCGTAGAGGACTGATTCAGCGGGTCGTAAAAGGTCAGTTAATGGATGGGTTTACCGATGCCTGGATTCGAGGAATGCTGTGGTCGCTGGTGTTGGGTGGAACCACGGCAGGTGCGGTTAGCTACTGGCTTTCTCGAAGGATTACAAAGCCACTGCTGCGGATGGAGACGGTAACGCGGCAGTTTGCAGCGGGTGATTTTTCTTCGCGGGTGCCGACGTTAGAAATTCCTGAATTTGATCGGCTGGGCCATAGCTTTAATCGGATGGCGGATGATTTGGAAGGCGTAGAGCAGCGACGGCGAGAGCTGGTGGGGGATTTGACCCATGAGCTGCGGACGCCGTTAACGGTGGTAAAGGGGTATTTGGAGGGGCTAGCAGATGGGGCGATCGCACCCGAGCCTCAAACCTATAATCGCCTAGTGAAAGAGACAGAGCGGCTGCAGCGTCTGGTAAACGATTTGCAGGAGCTGTCTCAGCTGGAGTCGGGCTAGTTGTCGATTGATGCGCAGGCGGCGGCGATCGCACCTCTTGTAACTCAAATTAGCGATCGCTTTTCCGATCAGCTGCTGGGGTCAGACACGCTTCAAATTACGACGAACCTACCGCCTAATCTGCCTTTAGCCTGGGGCGATCCTGCTCGCATTGAGCAAATTATCGTGAATTTACTGAGTAACGCGCTGCGGCATACGGCAGCTGGCGAAGTTAATATCCGTGCTTATACTCAGAGCGAGCAGGGCCAGCAGTTTTTATGGATCGCTGTTTCGGATACGGGTAGCGGTATCGCTCCAGAGGATATTCCACACGTCTTTGAGCGATTTTGGCGAGCCGACCGATCGCGCGCTAGCCACTCAGGTGGCTCTGGTGTGGGGCTGGCTATTTGTCGTCGTTTGGTCATGCTACAGGGTGGTCAAATCAAGGCTAGCAGCCGCCTGAATAAAGGCAGCACCTTTAGCTTTTCATTACCCACACAGCCCGTTGTGTAAAGAATAGAACAATGCGGTAGCCACCTCAGTAATTGTGCGGCCATCATCGGGGAACATTGTTGCTTTTCATGCGCAGTAATACTGAGTATGAGGCTTCTGTTTATACGACCGCTCTTATGACAAGTCTGATGAATTCTTCACGTTCCTGTACGTCTGCCGCTCGTCACTCTGTTTCTACTTATCCTGTTTCTTCTGGTTCTGCTTCCTCTCGTCCTGTTTCCTCTTGCCAGCGGCCCACCGCCGAAAAGCCGCTATTTCGAGATCAGTTTGAAATTCTAAAGCGTTTGAGCCGAGGCGGATTTAGTACGACTTACCTGGCCAAAGACGTGACTGGAGAGCAGGCTCAGGTCTGTGTGATTAAGCAGCTGAGATATCGGACGAAAGCGAGTAAAAACAACAAGCCTCAGACACCTGCATCACACGCTTTGCAGCTAGAGCGAAATCAGCGCCGGTTCCAGAAAGAAGCTCGCATTATGGCCCGTATTGGGCAGCATAGCCAGCTGCCTCGCCTGCTGGATCACTTCGTTGAGCAGGGGCATTTTTACATTGTGCAAGAGCACATTCCTGGGCTGACGCTTCAGCAGGCGCTACGCCGAGAAGGGCCTAAAACCGAAGCTCAGATCAAAGATTTTCTGCGGGACATGATTCCAGTTATTCGTCATGTTCACCGCCATAACTTGCTGCATTTGGATATAAAGCCCGCTAATATCATTTGCCGCAGTAGCGACCAAAAGCTGGTGCTCATTGACTTTGGCGCGGTGCGACAGCTACCTATCAACGGCGTGGCAACTCAGGCAGAAGGCAGTACGGGCACAGTAGGCTTCGCCCCTAGTGAACAGCTCGCAGGTAAGCCGACTGCGGCTAGCGATATTTACAGCCTTGGGGTGACCTGCTTATATTTGCTTACGGGCTGTAGTCCGCTGGATTTGGCCACTTCGCCCAATGGCCAAGATCTGCGCTGGCGCGAATCGGTACAAGTTTCTGACCATCTGAATGGTCTGCTGCAAAAAATGCTGGCTTCTGAAGCGCAGCACCGCTTTCAATCGGTTGATGAGCTAGAGCGGGCTATGGATTTAGAAACTCACTACGATGCGCTAAAGCCTTGTATGACTCGTGAGCCGATGAGTTCGTCTGCCTTTAAGACTCCAGCCGCCTGTTTGCTAGAAGATAGTGGCGGCAATGCCGGGCAGTCCAAAGTCTCTCAGCAGGCTAGCGCGATTCGGCGCTGGCAGCAGCGTCGCCGTCAGTTTAGGTCTTTTACACCAAGGTAAGTTCTTGAGATAAGTGCCTGAGCAAGTTTCTGAACAAGTTTCTGTAAGAGCCTACTGCTCGCTGACGACCCGCACTGGGATTTGCTTGCTGGTGAGCTGTAGCAAAATCATCTCTAGCGTTTGCTGGCTGCCAACGGTTAGTAGCAGACGCTGGCCGTTAAATATGCCCCAGCGGCCGGAGGGGAGTTGAGTGGTAAGAAAAGACATGTTTTGTAATAGAAGTTTATAGTTACACCTCAAACGTTCTCACAGCCCATGCGTGATTACCTATTCCTACAGGCAGAGAATATTTAGGCTAGGCCGAACGGAAGATAGACTCCTCCCGGTGTCATAAAGTCTATTCTGGCGTTGCTTTTACGTCGGTTTAGCCGCTGGGATCAGGTCGCTGTTTGTGTTGGGTAGCTGGCCGTGTAGCCATTGATCGATCAGATCGTGCATGTCGGTGGCTAGCTCGTCGTAGAAGAAATGCCCTGCCTGCTCAACTTCTACAAAGGTGATGTGATGTGAGAGGGTGTTGACATAGCGGCCCCAGGTGATGGGGATAATGCGATCGCACTTTCCCCAGAGTAGAAGCGCTGGCATTTGCAGCTGCGGAATTAAATCACGGGTGAGGGGGCTAAAGGTGTCAGCGGTTCGGGACTTGACCAGGTAGCAGAACATTCTGGCGGCGTTGCGATCGCGCGTCGGTCGCACAAAGCTGTTGACGAGATCGTCATCTACTTTTTCAGGCTTTTGTGCGATCGCCCTGAGCGCCGAGCGAATCAGCCAAGGCTGACGCACCAGCTGAAACAAGGGGCGAATTAGCAGCGGAGAAGCGAACCAGCCTTCTACCACCGCTCCGATTTTGGCAGCTGAGCCGCCGATTTCTTGCCTGGCGGCGGGCAGCGTTAGCATGATTAATTGGCTGACCTGATCGGGGTGGGTCGTCGCCATTTGCAGTGCTACTAGCGCGCCTAAAGAGTGACCTATCAACAATATTGGCCTGCGGAAAAAAGTTTCGCAGAAATCGGCTACCTGCTCTACCCACAGACCGGTGCTAAGCGCTGTCGATACCTTTTGAGAACCGCCAAATCCTAATAAATCGAGCGCGTAGACGGGCCGCTCTTTGGCAAATTCTGTTAGGTTTTCTCGCCACTGCTCCAAGCTGGACCCGACGCCGTGAATCAGGAGTAGTGGCGTTTCATTTTGAACGTTTTGGCTGCTGGCTTGGCTGCTGACCAAATGCGTGTAGCGAATTTGCCAGCCCCGCCAGTGCCAGATCCGCTGTTCGCCTAGCTTTACTCCCAACCCACAATCGCTCATGCTAGAAACCGATATGCAAATTATGCAATCTCAAAATACGCAACCTTAGGAGAAACCGCCCATGGACCCCGTCAAACTGATGAAGCAAGAAGTTGGTCGCGCCGCCGCTGCTCAGGTTAAGTCTGGCACCATTGTAGGGCTAGGCACAGGCTCCACAACCGCCTTTGCCATTCAGTTTATCGGCGAGCGCATCGCTTCTGGCGAGCTCAAAGACATCAAAGGCATTCCGACGTCTTTTCAGGCTTCTGTACTGGCTAAGCAGCACGGTATTCCACTTACCACGCTTGATGAAGTAGATCATATCGATATTGCCATTGATGGTGCGGATGAAGTGGACCCGCAGATGAATTTGATCAAAGGCGGTGGGGCTGCGCATACTCGTGAAAAAGTTGTTGATGGCCTAGCTGAAAGATTTGTTGTTGTTGTCGATAGCTCTAAGCTTAGCGATAAGATTGGCACCATTTTCGCTTTGCCGGTAGAAGTGTTGCCAATGGCGGTTGCGCCGATTACCCGTGCCTTGGAAAAGCTAGGTGGCAAAGTAGAAATGCGTATGGGTGTGGCAAAGGACGGTCCGGTGATTACCGACCAAGGCAATATGGTGCTGGATGTAACGTTTAATGGAATTGACGATCCGGCGGATATGGAGAAGACCATCAACAACATTCCTGGTGTGCTAGAGAATGGTTTGTTCGTTGGTCTGACTAGCGAAGTGTTGATTGGTGAAGTGAAAGACGGCGAGGCGACTGTGCGCAGTATGTAGAGGTTTATCAGGTTGATTTATTGTTAGATCTGACCTTTTTCAACTAGCAACAGATCACGTGACTAGCGGGTGCTAAATACATTCGGCACCCGCTATATCTGCCTCACAAACTAATCAAAGATCTGATCTATTGGGCAGGTGAATTCTGGTAACAAAGGCGAAGTCAGTGTGTCATTGCTCATTAATGTCATAGCCAGTGAGAGTTTACCTTCTTCGCGACGGTACACCTCCAGCTGCTTTGTAAACCGGTCAGCAATCCAATATTCCTGCACACCTTGAATAGAATAGAACTTAAGCTTAGCCTCTCTATCACGGCGAATATTGTCGGCTCCAGCAGAAAGAACTTCAATCACTAGCTCAGGCATCTTCGTTAAATGACCAGCCTCGTCTTTAATTAGCGAAAACCGTGTTTGTGAAACCCAAACGACATCTGGAATTACATTGTCTGCATCAGCTAAGACAATTCCGGGCCCAAAGATAGCTTTGCCAAGTCCGGTTTTTTTAGACCAGCTACGTAAGAAGGCATATAGGTTTCCCCTCACTTCCTGATGGTCTACGTGAGGGGATCTGGTCACAAACAGCTCTCCATCAATGATTTCGTAGGTTGTCCATTCATTCTGTGGCAGCACTTCTAAGTCGCGCGTTGTCCACCGGATGTTTGTTTTAGGTCGAGCGCTCATAGCTTTGTCTGCTTACGTACTACTCATTATAAGAACTTCTGCGATAGCGAACTATAGCGTCTATCACTTCGCTGAGGTATGGCACGTCGGCTAGACGCTTCACATAGCAGCGCGCAAAGTAACAAGCGGTTCTCGAATGCATTTGGGAAACGCTATAGCCAGGTTTATACTACAAATCTAAAACTCTCCTCTCACCTCTACGCCAAACGTGCGGCGATCGCCGTATCCGGCAAGCGTGCCGCCAAAGCCGTCTGGGAAGGCAAGCGTGACGTATTCTGTATCGAAAAGGTTATTAGAGAAAAGATAAACGCCTGCATTGTCAAATTCATAGCCAACTCGGGCATTGGCGATCGCAAATGGACTCTCTTTAGTCTCATTGGCCTCATCAAAGAAGACAGTCCCCGTTCCCTGTAACTCAAATCTGCCGAAGAGACCGCCTGGACTGCGGTACTGCATGGCTAGGTTATAGGTGTAGTCAGGTGAATACAGCAGCTTGTTGCCGTCAAAGCTCTCACCTGTGAATGGATTGGTGTTGTCGGTGTACTCAGCATCGGTATAGCCGAACCCGGCGATAATGTCGAAGCCTTCAACCGGCGTTGCTCGCATCTCAAGCTCTGCGCCGATGGCTCTAGCTTGAGCGGTAGAGATATCAGCAAAGGTGAGTGAATCGTCAAATACTATCACCTGAGCGTTGTTAATATCGTTGTAGAAAGCCGATAGGTTAATGCCTAAGCGGTCGTCTAACCAGGATGTTTTGACGCCGATTTCGTAATTCCAAGAGTTTTCGGCATCAACAATCAGCTCTTCATCTGTAAAGGCGAGATAGTTATGTGTGCCCGGGCGGTAGCCGCGAGTAATACTACCGTAGGCTACTAGGTTAGGGTTGATCTCGTAGCTCAGCGCTATCTTGGGTAGAAGAACGTCGCCGTTAATGTCGGAACCGTCAATTTCGGTGACAGGAAAGAACGTAGACTCTGTGATGTTTCCGTCTATATCTTCAAAGATTTGAGCATCGCGGTTGAGCTCTTCTTGCCAATATTCGTAGCGCAGCCCAGCGGTGAGCGTCAGCGGCTCAATCGGCTTGTAGTCTATCTGTGCGAAGCCAGCATAGGTCGTTTGGTCATATTCTGACTCGCCAATGTCAGTACCAAAATCAGTGAATTCTAGATCGTCTCCAATACGAAAATCTCTATTTTGAAAGAAGGCACCGGCTATCCACTGGAACCGATCGGCGTCTTCAGGAGATTGTAGGCGAAACTCTTGGTTGAAGATTTGTTGGTCATAGTCGCTGAGTGAGACGGAGCCAAACTCATCGTTGACATCGATATATTCGTAATCGGTATCGCTACGAGAGGTGATAGACGTAAACCTTAGGCTATCACCCTCGTAGCCGACTCGCAGAGACTGCGTGTTGGCATCTAGATTGAACGCGCCGTTATCGCTTCTAGACGTTTCAAACGGATTGTCTTGATCGATAGGAACATAGACACTGGCGTCGTCTCGGGTTCTAGAGGCATTGGCGTTGAAGGCAACATTCCAATCATCAGACGGTGTCCAGACTAAGTTGGCTCGTCCGGATAGGGATTCTTGCTCATCGGCGTTGTTGTCTAGCAGGATGTTATCTGTGTAGCCGTCGCTAGTGCGGTAGGACCCGGCTAGGCGCAGTCCTAACGTGTCTGGAACGATGCTTTGGCTGGCTGAAAACTGTACCTGACGCTCGCCGTAGCCAGCAAAGCGAAGGCCGTAGCGAAAGCCGGGATCTTCTCCGGGTGGGCGGCTAGTGATGTTAACAACGCCTGCTTGACTGTTGCGACCGTAAAGCGTGCTTTGAGGACCTCTAAGGACTTCTACCTGTTCGAGATCGAACAGATCGCTGGGGAAAAACTGGTGGACATTATCGTAGGGGACGTCGTCGATGTAATAGCTGACAGAGTCGCGAATCAGGATGTTGCTGCTGTTACCGATTCCGCGAATGCTGTAGATGTTAAAAACGCGATCGCCTGGTGTGAAATAGAAGTTAGGAACGTTGGCTGAGATATCGGCGATTGAGTCAATCTGTCCATCTGTAATCTCTTCTTCGGTGAGAACTGTCAGGCTGAGTGGAACTTCTATGGCCTCTTCAGGCGTTTTTTCGGCTGTAACAATAATGCGAATCGCATTGCTAGGATCTACATCGATATCTGCATCGCTGGTGGGGGCAGTTTCTGAAGCAGTTTCGGGTTCTGTTGTTTCTATTTGGTCGGGCGATTCTGGTGTGGTGGCAACGTCTACTACAGAGAGCCCTAGCACTAAGCGATCGCCTTCCGAACGAATGTTGCTGGTCGGTGCTGCATTAACGCCTTCAACAATCACCTGAACCGAGTCACTATCTGTTTGCGTAACGCTGATAGCGGTGATTCCTTCGGTGGGATCTGTCGCCTGAAATGGCTGACCGTCAGGTAACGATAGAACCGCGCCAGGAACGTTTATGACCAGCCTGTTGCCGTCGGCACTCTCTATTGGCAAATCCAATACGCCATCTGGCGTCTCTAAAACAACATCGAGTCCATTACCAACAGGTTCAACCTGGATGTTGGTAATTTCTACAGGTTCTGATGACTGTTCTAACGACTGGGCAAGTGCTTCAAGATCCAGTATTTCAGTATTGTGTTCGGCAGTATTGGGTTCGGCAGTTTCGAAGGGAGGCAGTGAAATGAAGTTAGCGGCGACTGTTGGCGTGGAAGCGATGGGGCGATCGCTATGCGAGGTCTCGTTTTGGGCAATTGCTGCAATAGACAGCTGAACCCACCCAGTGGCCATACTTGCACAGGCTAATAAGACAAATCTCAGCTTCGCGATTTTCAATTTCACTGCGCTTAACTCCACACACGATTATTTTGTTGACACTCCGTCTTTCACAATCCACGTTTTCAAGCGTTTTCGTCAAAAGACAGCCTGTCAAATTTGAGACGCTATGTTGCCGTTGTTTTACGGAGTGATTTGGGAATTTGAAGGATGCGGTGTGATAGGTTTGAGCCTGTACCGGCGGATTTTGTGTGTCATGAAATGGCTGAGATGGTTGCTACTGTTATTTGCAACGGCGTGTTTGTTGATTGCCTGCAACACAGGTAGACCGAGCGATGATTCTAGCGATCGCACAGCGCTAGAGTCACCCACAGCGCCGCCTGCTGTGAGTCAAGATGAGGCACAAACCAACAGCTCAATTACTCAGCTTTTAGCTGATTTGCCGCCCGCTCAGCCAGATGGATCATCGTTTCCGATAACGGTTGAGAATTGCGATCGCACCCTCACCTTCGAGCAGCCCCCGCAGCGAGTAATTGGGCTGTGGCAACCTTCTAATGAGCTGCTGCTATCGCTGGGTGTAGAGGAGAGAATCATTGGACTGGCGGGCAACTATACTGATTTGCCGCCCACACTGAAAAGTGCAGCTGAAGATATTCCTGTGCTAGGAAGCGAGCTGCGCTGGCCCTCCCGTGAAGTCATGCTGGTGCAGGAGGCAGACCTGGTCGTGTCAGAGGGGTTGGACGGTTTGGCCTTTGACCCAGCTGAGGGCTACGCAACGGTGGCCGATTTAGAAGCGGCTGGGACACCGGTGATATCGACGGGGTCGAGCTGTAATCCAACAGAGTCGGCGAATAGAGGCGTGACGGCAGTGTATGAAGATTTGCAGCTGCTAGCTGAGGTGTTTGGGATGAGCGATCGCGGCGCTGCGTTGGTTGAACGCTTGCAACAGAGAGAGCAAGCGGTGACTGAAAAGGTTGAAGCGTTACCACCGGTTCGCACTATCTTCTATAACGGCGGGGAGGGACCGCTCTCAGTTTTAACCGCAGGCGTGTGGGGAGATTTGATTCAGAAGGCTGGTGGTGAAAGCGTTTTTGATGACAGTACCTTTCAGGTGGGGCGTGAAGCGTTTGCTAGCTCAGACGCTGAGGTGATTTTGATGGGCGTTTATCCGGGGCAAGATCCGGATGGGCTGGCGAGCTTTTTGCAAGAGACGTTTCCCACTTTGCCCGCTGTGCAAAATGAACGACTCTATCCAATTGAGACGATTGAGACCGAGGCGAGTATTCGGATTATTGACGGACTAGAGACAATGGCTCGGGCAATTCATCCTGACGCTTTTCCTGACGCTTTTCCTGATGCTTTTTAGGGCTGGTATGTTCAAGTTCTCTAGCTTTCAGGTTTTGCGATCGCGATTTGTTCTTCTTTTGCTGGGGATGACGATCGCCCTTTTGTTGGCCATTGTTGTTTCACTTTCTGTCGGTGCGGTTGCTCTGCCTTTTACGCTAGTTGGGCAGGTTATTCTCTCTCATTTGCTGCCGGGTGCGATCGCTTCAACCTGGATACCTCCCAACTGGACACCCACCGAGGCTCAAATCGTTTGGGATTTTCGGCTGCCGCGGGTGTTGCTAGCCGCCGTAGTTGGCGCAGCGCTATCGGTTAGTGGCACGACACTACAGGCGGTTGTTCGTAACCCGCTCGCCGATCCATTTATTCTGGGCATTTCCTACGGTGGAACGGTCGGTGCTGTGCTGGTTTTGACGTTGGGCATACGGCCTTTTGGCAGTTTATCCTTACCGATTGCTGCGTTTATCGGTGCGCTGATAGCGATGACGCTGGTTTATCTGCTGGCGCAACAAAAGGGACAAATTACGCCGCTCAGGTTGATTTTGTCAGGTGTAGCTCTGAGCTATACGCTCTCGGCGGTGACCAGCTATTTGGTGTTGCGGGCGAGCCAGACGAGCGCTCAGGTCAGTCCGGTGCTCTCCTGGCTGGCTGGCAGCTTTGGACAGGCCCGATGGGAGCAAGTGGGGCTACCGGCTGTAGTGGTTCTTGGGCTGACAGTCTATTTACTCTTTCAGTTTCGTCGGCTCAATATTTTGCTGATGGGAGACGATGTGGCCGCTGGGCTGGGGTTGAACGTCGGCTGGTTTCGTATTCAGATGTTTGTGGTGACTTCGATGATGGTCGGCGCGGTTGTGGCGGTCAGCGGCGCGATTGGATTTGTGGGGCTGATGGTGCCCCATATTGTGCGGATAGGGGTGGGGAGTAACCATCAGCGGGTGCTGCCGTTAGCGGCTTTGGGGGGGGCGCTGATGATGGTGTTAGTGGATCTAGTTGGCCGGGTTGTTGTCGCTCCTGAAGAGCTGCCGGTTGGCATTGTGACCGCTGCGTTCGGCGGGCCCTTTTTCCTTTGGCTGTTGCGGACCTCCCGGGGTGGTGTAGGCAGTAGCTAAAGTGAATAAAGCGACCCGCGTTGGGTCTTGGTTAATCAGCCTGGTTAATCAGCTTGGTTAAATCAGGTCGGATTAATCAGGTCGGCTAATCGGCCAATCGCTTTTTCAGCGAGCTGCCTAGACCTACTGCGCCCAGTAGCAACATGCCTGCCATCGCACCCGGTTCTGGCACCGACTTCACGCTCAAGCTAGTGAGCGGATCGCTGGTGATGACGCCAATTTCATCAACGCGGGCTAGGTCAAATCCTTGAGCGTAGGCTTCTGGGTCGTCCGATAGCTCGTCGGGTAGTGCAGAAAGATCGCCCGTGTAGGCAATGGGAAATTCTGTTGGGCAGAAAGAGGTTGGCTCGAACAGACATCCGGCGGGTGCGTAGACGGCTGTGTAGGCACCTGAGACTTCGGGTACGCCCAGCAGCTCACCAAACTCAACCGCTGGAAAGACGCCATAGTCAGCATCTAGCCCTTCAAAGCTGACATCAGGAGAGCTGAAAGAGAAGTCGGAAACAGCGCCGAGGTAGGCCTGGTTGCCTTCGCGAATGGTGAAAAATGAAGGCAGATCGGCTTCGGGAACAGCCGTTGTGTCTGTGTCGAGAACGAAAGAGCCAGTGCCGCCACTTTCGGTTGTGAAGCTAAATTCTAGCTGTGCGGCTGCCGCAGGTAGTGCGATCGCGCTGCTTGAAATAGCTAACGTCGCTCCCATTAAGAGAGCGGAAATCTTCTGCATTTGGATATCTCCGGTGGTTAACTTTAATTTGTGATTTGAACGACTAAATTCAGACTGCTGTGAGCGGCTATGAGCGTTTATGGCTAAGCCAACAGCAATAAACGCACTCTGACGATGCTTTGTTTAATGTTCATAATAAGTAAGTAGACCAATCTAGCGTCATTAAGCCCTAACTTTTGGCCGATTAATGGCGCTTTATGTGGAGTTTGCAAGATTGACCTCTTGTCTTTTGACACGCTGTTGTTATCTCTGGCACCTTTGAGGGGGCGCATTTATCAGAGAAAATACGTAATGAGCGCAGCCGCGTTATCGCAGATCGGACTGGAGATAGTTGACATTGATGCCGCTGCGGTTACGCAGACTGAGGTCGTCCGAATTAGGCAGCTGGTGTACGAGCATAAGCTTGTCGTTTTTAGAAAGCAATCTATGAGCAGCGAGCAGTATATTGCTTTTGCAAAGCAGTTAGGCACGCCTCAAATCTATTTTCAAGAGAACTACCATCACCCCAATCATCCCGAGATTTTTGTCTCTTCAAACGTTTTAGAAGATGGGCAAAAGGTCGGTGTTGCTGGAACGGGGCGGTATTGGCATACTGACTGTGCCTTTCAACCACAGCCCCTGTCGTGGACGATGCTATACCCGCAGGTGCTGCCGCAGTCGGTGCGAGAAACCTACTATATAGACATGTGTCAGGTATACAGAAAGCTGCCTACACCTCTGAAGGCGAAGATTGACGGCAAACGGATGCTGCACGAAGCGAAGTGGCGCTACAAGGTGCAGGCATGGGACATTGACCGCGCAATTATCGATATCTTGAAGGAGTTTGAAAAGCAAGCACCTCCGGTGACGCACCCTGCGGTGATTACTCACCCAGTTACGCAACAGCAGGCATTGTATATCAGCGAAGGGTTTACCACGAAAGTTGTTGGTTTGGAGCCCGAAGAAAGTGAACAGCTGCTGGCTGAGCTGCTCGCTTTTGTTGAAAAAGAAGAGCATATTTATACTCACACCTGGCAAGACGGCGATATTTTGCTGTGGGATAACCGGGTGCTGCTACACAAAGCAGGTGGCTGCCCTGAAGGTGAGTCTAGCGTGAGTCATCGGATTGGTGTGTATGACGATTACCCTTTCTACACGGCTTAAGGGTTTTTGTTTTGTGCTCTTTTATGCTCAAGGGCTTTTGTGTCTGGTTTTGTGTACGTAGTGTTTTTTTTGAGTACTTTTTTGTGAAAAATCTCTCTTTTACCAAAGGATGCTGTGATGGATACCAATCGAGCCTTTTCTCGGGCGGAAAGGGTTAGTAAAGCGCTGTTAGAGCGGTTTTTGTCTCCTTATAAGGCAGACTGTCAATATCTGAAAAGCGCCCAGTTTTACTATCCGCCTGACGGTTCGCCAGAGAAGAGTATGGGCTTTATTAAAGGTGATTTTGCTATTGAAGAGTCCTGCTATATTGACGATACTGGTCATTTTAATTCGGTTGAGTTCAACATTTGCTACAACCAAATTTTCTATGTTCTGATTGCCTACCTGTTGCAAAATCATTTGCTACTAGAGATGAGCGATTGGGATTTAGAGCTTTATAAGCGCCGTCAGCTTAGTGACTTTTTGATTACTCGATTTTCTAGCACGTTTAGAAAACCGGTTGATGCAAGTGCGTTTCAAGGCATGTTGTCTATTGATAAGTGTGCTGCGCGTAGCGGGCTGGTTAGCGTTAAAACGTCTTGTGCCTTTTACGACGAGAACGGCTGGTCGGAGGGGCAGGTGACCGTTTGTGTGGTGGATACAGCTGCACGAAGAGCAAAAGAGGCCAGGCAGGCTCAAAGCGCTAATTATTCGCTGTCGTCGTAGGGTTTAGGTGATTTTGGCATGAGCGCTACACAACAGCAGCCACCTGTACTAGAAGAACAGACATCAGAAGAACAGGCACTAGAAGATCAGACATTAGAAGAACGGTCTAAAACTAATAGCCAGGCGTCACTGGCGGCCTCTCTTCGTCAACAGGTTTCAAGTATCTCTGGCATTGATATCGATTTAATAGATCTTCAGCAGCCACTGAGCTACTTTGGGTTTGACTCGCTGATGGCAACAGAGCTAAGAACCTATCTGCTCAGTGAGCTGGCGGTAGATGTTTCTTTGCAGACCATTCTAGAGACCTCGACAGTTGCTAGCTTAGCGGCTCATATTCAAACAGCGTTTCCTGATACAAACTTCTCTCTGACAGAAGAGAGCCGAGAGGAAGCTGTTCCTTCCTCTAATTCGTTGTTACAGCTATCGGATGCTTTGACTCATAGCCAAAGCGTCTCTTTGCCTGCGCCCGGTCGGTATCCGCTTTCCCAAGGCCAGTGGGGGCTCTGGTTTTTGTTTAAGCTTGCGCCTGACAGCGCGGCCTACAATCTGGCATTTACCGCTCGAATTCAGTCTGAGTTGAACATTGACAGTCTGAAGCGCGCCGTTCAGGTGCTGATGGAGCGCCATCCTACGCTGAGAACAACCTACGGACAGGAGAGCGCTGAGCCGTTTCAGGAGATTCATGCGGCTCATGCGTTTGATTGTAATCAGCTATTTGAACAGATTGATGTCGCTGGCTGGGAAGAGGACGCGATCAAACATGAGGCGATCGCAGCCTATCAGCGTCCCTTTGATCTTGAGTCAGGGCCAGTTCTGCGCGTGACTGTTTTAACGCGATCGCCCCAGCAGCATGTTTTAGTTTTGGGCATTCACCACATTGCGGTAGATGGTGTCTCTTTTGGCATTTTGTTAGAGGAGTTACGGCAGCTGTACCCGGCGATACAGACAGAGCAGTCGTCAGAGCAATTGCCAGCGCTAGCGTCAGCGACCGAGAGCTATATCGATTTTGTGCAGTGGCAGCGCGATTTGGTTGCGAGCGAGCGGGGTGAAACGCTTTGGGCCTATTGGCAACAGCAGCTAGAAGCTGTGCCGACTTTGTTACTGCCGACTGACCATTCGCCACCTAGCGGGCAAAGTCAGCAGGGCGCTTCTTTCTCTTTTGAGATGTCGCCTGAGTTGACTGCTCGGCTGAGGACGCTAGCGAAAGACCAGGGAGCGACGCCTTATGCCACGCTGCTGAGCGCGTTTCAGGTTTTGCTGTATCGCTACACGGGGCAGACCGATATTGTTGTGGGCACGCCTGCGAGTGGGCGGAGTCAGCCAAGGTTTGCGCGTACCGTTGGCTTTTTTGTCAATATGATTGCGCTACGCGCTAACTTGGCGGATAGTCCCACTTTTTTAGCGCTGTTAGCGCAGGTGAAACAGACGGTTTTAGCGGCGCTGTCGCATCAGGAGTATCCTGCGCCTGTGCTGGTAGAGCGGCTAGGGCTTAATCGTGATTTGAGTCAGCCGGGACTGTTTCGTTCGGCTTTTAACGTGCTGAATTTGCCTAAGCTGGCGGGTGATTTTGAACTGTCGGTTTCTAATCAGATTGGTGAGGGCGTGCGATGGGGAGATTTGGCGCTAGCGCCGTTCGAGATTCCTCAGCAGGAGGGACAGAACGATCTGGTGTTCGACATTATGGAGACGCGCGATCGCCTGATTGGCATTTTTCGCTACGGTAGCGATCTCTTTGAGGCAAGCACGATCCACGGCATGGCTAGCCATTTTCAGACTTTGCTAGAGGGCATTGTGGCTGCTCCTGATTCGCCCATTGCTTGCCTGCCCGTTTTGACGACTGCGGAACAACGGCTGCTGCGTAGCTGGTCTGCGCCAACCTCTGAGCGAGCGACTGACTACCCGGTTGATTTATGTGTTCATCATTTAGTTGAGCGGCAGGCTGAAAAAACGCCGGATGCGATCGCAATTATCTGCCCTGACTTAAGCAATCAATCGTCCGATAGTAATTCAGAAGAAATCTCTTATCATCAGCTGACCTATCAGCAGCTGAATGCTCAGGCTAATCAATTAGCGCGCTATCTGCAAAGCCAAGGCGTGGATACAGAGAGTCGAGTTGGCATTTATTTGGAGCGATCGCCTACGCTGTTTGTTGCTTTGCTAGCCGTTTTGAAGGTGGGCGGTACCTATGTGCCCCTAGACCCCAACTATCCAGCAGAGAGACTGTTGTTTATGCTGGGCGATGCGGAAGTGCGATCGCTGCTGACCGACTCCAGCTTGCTAGAGACCTTGCCTGAAAGTGATATCTCATGTATTTGTTTAGACCAGCTGAAATTATTTGAACAGCCACAACATAATCTGACTCAATCAGTTTCACCCAGGCAACTTGCCTACATTGTTTATACCTCTGGTTCTACCGGGCGAGCTAAAGGGGTGATGGTTGAGCATCGCAATTTAGTGAACGCTTACTTTGCCTGGGAGTCGGCTTATCAGCTGCGATCGCTTTCTAGCCATCTACAAATGGCCAGTTTCTCTTTTGATGTTTTTGCTGGAGATGTGGTTCGCGCCCTTGGGTCCGGCGGGCGGCTGGTGGTGTGCCCGCAAGACTGGCTGCTAGAGCCTGAGCAGCTGTATTCGCTAATGATATCTCAGGCTGTGGATGCTGCCGAATTTGGGCCTGCGGTAGTCCGCACGCTAATGCAGTACTTGCAGCAGAGCGATCAGACGCTAGCGTTTATGCGTTTGCTGGTTGTGGGTTCGGATGCTTTTTATGTTCAAGAGTATCAGCAGCTAAAGCAGTTGTGCTCCGTTGGTACTAGAGTGGTTAACTCCTATGGCGTGAGTGAAGCGACCATTGACAGCAGCTATTTTGAGACGACTTCTTTAGACCTGTCAGAAGCGTTGACCGGTGAGGGTATGGTGCCGATTGGTCGCCCTTTTGATAACACACAGCTGTGGGTGCTAGATGAGCAAATGCAGTTAGTTCCAGTGGGTGTAGCAGGAGAGCTGTATATCGGTGGTAGAGGGATTGCTCGGGGCTATCTCAATCGCCCGGACCTGACGCAAGAGAGATTTGTTGAAGCGACCGGTGATTTTCCTCGGCTGTATAAGACGGGCGATCGCGCTCGCTATCTTAGTGACGGCAATATTGAATATTTGGGGCGTGGCGATTCTCAGATTAAGCTGCGCGGTTTTCGGATTGAGCTGGGTGAGATTGAAGCGACGCTAGCAAAGCATCCAGCCATTTGGCAGGGTGTTGTTATTGTGCGCAAAGACCGAGGGCTGAAGCGTCTGATTGCCTACGTAGTGTGCGAGCCAGAACAGTCGATTATGTCTGCTGAGGTCAGAGTCTTTCTTGCTGAGAAGCTGCCTGCGCCGATGCTGCCTGGTGGAATTGTTCTATTGGAGTCTTTTCCTTTAAATGTGAATGGCAAGGTTGATCGGCGAGCGTTACCTGTGCCAGAGGTATTTGAACGTAGTTTGGAGACAGGTGCGGTTGTTCCTCGCAATTGGATTGAAAAGCAGCTGGCTAAGCTTTGGATAGACTTGTTGCATCTTGACGATGTGGGCATACACGATAGCTTTTTTGATCTGGGTGGGCATTCTCTTCTGGCGACTCAGGCGATCGCGCAAATGCGCCAGGCCTTTCAGGTTGAGCTGCCGCTACGCCTGATGTTTGACCAGCCAACGATTGCCCAGATAGGAGAGTATGTTGAAGCGGCCTGTCAGCAGCAGCTTCGCTCGATTCCTACCATTACACCTACCGCGAACAAAGACAAAATACCCCTGTCGTATGCACAGGAGAGTCTATGGTTTCTCAATCAGCTAGAAGACATTGGCCCTACTTACAATATGCCAATGCCGTTGCGCCTGACGGGTGCGCTAAACGTAGTGGCATTAGAGAAGAGTTTGGAAGCGCTGAGTGCGCGTCATATGATATTGCGAACAGTCTTTCCTAGCCAATCTGTTCAGGTTTTTGATAGAGAGAGCTTGCGATCGCTGCCGATAGTTGATGTTAGTGCGGAAGAGTCTGTTGATTCGCTGATATTCGAAGAAGCGAAGAAGCTGTTTGACTTGAGTTGTGGCTCGCTGATACGGACGGTGCTGCTGCGCTGTAGCGCACAATCGCACGTACTTGTGATTACGCTGCATCATATTGTGGCCGATGGCTGGTCGATAGAAATATTCGCAAGAGAATTAGGTCAGCTCTACAGCGCGTTTGTAGAAGAACGAGAGCCTACACTGCCAGAGCTGCCTATCCAGTACGCAGACTTTGCTAGTTGGCAGCGCCAGTACCTACAGGGCGCAGTGCTCGATACGATGCTGTCTCACTGGCAGCGAACGTTAGCAGATGCGCCGCCTGTCCTGGAACTCCCAACAGACTACCCACGACCAGCGGTACAGACGTTTAACGGTAGCAGCGCTCGCTTTCAGGTCGATAGTGAGCTAAGCGACCAGCTGCAGCAGCTAGCGCAGGAGCGCAAAGTCACTTTATTTATGCTGCTACTAGCTGTGTTCCAGGTGCTGCTGCGAGTCTACAGCGGCCAAGATGACATTGTTGTGGGTGCACCCGTAGCGAATCGGAATCGGGCGGAGACGTCAGGACTGATTGGCTACTTCGTGAACATTCTGGTGCTGCGTAGCGACCTGTCGGGCGACCCGACGTTTAGAGAAGTGCTGAAGCGGGTGTACGAGGTGTCGATGGATGCCTACACGTATCAGGACCTGCCGTTTGAGAAGCTAGTAGAAGCGCTACAGCCAGAGCGCAGCTTGAGCCATACGCCTTTGTTTCAGGTGATGTTTGTGTTGCAGAATGCGCCGACGCCGGAGCTGGTGCTGCCCGAGCTGACGATACAGGGGATAGAGCTAGACGTGATTACGTCAAAGTTTGACCTGACGCTGGCGATGCGAGAGGGCGAAGGTGGACTAGAAGGGTTTGTTGAGTACAACACGGACTTGTTTAAGCGAGAGACGATAGAGCGATTGATGGGTCACTATCAGCAGCTGTTGAAGCTGATAGTTGAGTGCCCAGAGCAGCGGCTGTCAGCGTTGAGCATACTGACACCAGTGGAGAAACAACAGCAGCAGCAGTGGCAGCAGAGTGCAACAGACTATCCCACACATCTGTGTATTCATCAGCTGTTTGAGGCGCAGGTAGAGCGGACGCCGGATGCGGTGGCAGTGGTGTATGGAGAAGCGCAGCTGAGCTACAGAGAGTTGAATGAGCAAGCGAATCAGCTGGGTCACTATCTGCGCGGTAGTGGAGTAAGACCAGAGGAGAGAGTTGGCATTTGTTTGGATAAGTCACTAGAGCTGATGGTGGCAGTGTTGGGTGTGTTGAAGGCGGGCGGGGCCTATGTGCCGCTGGACCCGAACTATCCAGCAGAGCGGCTAGCGTACATGCTAGAAGATTCACAGGTAGCGCTAGTTCTTACCCACTCTGAGATTGTTGAAAAGCTGTCTGAGTGGCAAGGCATTGCTGTCTGTCTGGATGAGAGTCAGCAGATAGTGTCGCGCGAAGATATCGATAATTTGTCGAGAGCGGCCACACCCAGCAACCTGGTATACATCATCTATACATCAGGCTCTACCGGACAGGCGAAGGGTGTGATGATTGAGCACCGTAGCCTGGTGAATGCCTATTTTGCTTGGCAAGATGCTTATGATCTCAAGAACATCTCTAGTCATTTGCAAATGGCTAATTTCTCTTTTGATGTGTTTACTGGAGATTGGGTGCGATCGCTTTGCTCAGGCGCTCGGCTTGTTCTTTGTTCAAAAGACTTACTGCTAGATGCTGAGCGGCTGTATGGATTGATGCGATCACATACCATAGAAGCTGCTGAGTTTTCTCCTCCTGTTCTAAGACATCTTGTAAACTACCTTCAAAAGACAGAGCAGACGCTGTCATTTATGAAGCTAGTTGTTGTGGGCTCAGACAGTGTTTATTGGCAAGATTTTGAAAAGCTAATGTCTCTTTGTTCTGCCGACACGCGGCTAATCAATTCATACGGATTGAGCGAGGCAACAATAGACAGCACGTACTTTGAGTTAGATCGGTTCACGAGAATAGAGAACGCAAAAGGACTGCTGCCGATTGGTCGCCCCTTTGCCAACACACAGGCTTTGATATTAGATGCTGACGCTCAGTCTGTTCCAGTGGGTATTACAGGAGAACTGTATATCGGTGGAGTGGGTATAGCAAGAGGTTACGTGAATCGACCTGAGCTGACACAAGAGAAGTTTTTGGAGCTAGATAGAGATCCAGATAGAGATTTGCGTTCGCAGACGGTTTATAAAACAGGTGACCTGGCCCGATATGGCATTGATGGCAGTATTGAACTGCTAGGCCGTAGCGATTCGCAGATTAAGCTACGCGGGTTCCGAATTGAACTAGGTGAAGTAGAAGCGGCGATCAAGCAGTATGCGGCAGTCGGGGAGGCGGCTGTTGTTGTTCAGTCTAACGGCGACAATGTTCAGAATCTTGTGGCTTATGTAGCGCCCGGTTTATCTGCTGAGCCGCTAGATATTGCTAAGCTGCGAACGGCCTTGAAGAATAAGCTGCCGGGCTATATGGTACCTTCGCACGTGATAGAGCTTGACGCGTTGCCACTGTTGCCTAACGGTAAAATTGACCGTCGGGCTTTGCCGATGCCTGACGTTTTTCAGCGGTATCCGGACACTGGGTTTGTTGCGCCGCGCGATCGCACCGAACAACAGATCAGCAACATTTGGCAAGCAGTATTAAAGCTAGATACCGTCGGCATACACGATAACTTCTTCGATTTGGGTGGTCATTCTCTTTTAGCGACACAGGTAATTGCTCAGCTTAGAGAAGCGGTTGGTATTGAGCTGCCCCTTCGAACAATGTTTGAGGCCCCAACAGTTGCTCAAATCGCTGAGCAGGTTGAAGCGATTTGCCGTCAGCAGATTGAAGCCGCTCCGGCAATTACACCTGTGGAGCATGAGGGACCGCTACCGCTGTCGTATGCGCAGGAGAGTCTATGGTTTCTCAATCAGCTAGAAGACATTGGCCCTACCTACAATATGCCGATGCCGTTGCGCTTGACAGGCGCGCTGGATGTATCGGCCCTAGCAAGAAGTTTGGACGCTCTAAAAGAACGTCACACTGTGCTGAAAACGGTTTTTCCTACTCAGGCCGATCGTCCTGTACAAGTTATTGAAGATGAGAGTCAGCTGTCGTTGCCAGTAGTTGATATTAGTGCAGAAGAGAATATCGATGTAGTGATATTTGAAGAGGCAAAAAAGCTGTTCGATTTGAGTAGTGGGCCGCTGATGCGGACGGTGCTGCTGCGCCGTAGTGCGCAATCGCATGTACTTGTGATTACGCTGCATCATATTGTGGCCGATGGATGGTCGATAGAGATATTTGCGAGGGAGCTAGGTCAGCTATATGGCGCGTTTGTAGAAGAACGAGAACCTGCTTTGCCCACGCTGCCTATCCAGTACGCAGACTTTGCTAGTTGGCAGCGCCAGTACCTACAGGGTGCAGTGCTCGATACGATGCTGTCTCACTGGCAGCGAACGTTAGCAGGAGCGTCGCCAGTACTAGAGCTACCGACAGACTACCCACGACCAGCGGTACAGACTTTCAACGGTAGCAGCGCTCGCTTTCAGGTAGATGATGAGCTGAGTGAGCGATTGCAGCAGCTAGCGCAGGAGAGCAAAGTCACTTTGTTTATGCTGCTGCTAGCCGTGTTCCAGGTGCTGCTGCGAGTCTACAGCGGACAGAATGACATTGTTGTGGGTGCGCCAGTGGCGAATCGGAATCGGGCGGAGACGTCAGGACTGATTGGCTACTTCGTGAACATTCTGGTGCTGCGTAGCGACCTGTCGGGCGACCCGACGTTTAGAGAAGTGCTGAAGCGGGTGTACGAGGTGTCGATGGATGCCTACACGTATCAGGACCTGCCGTTTGAGAAGCTAGTAGAAGCGCTACAGCCAGAGCGCAGCTTGAGCCATACGCCTTTGTTTCAGGTGATGTTTGTGTTGCAGAATGCGCCGACGCCGGAGCTGGTGCTGCCCGAGCTGACGATACAGGGTTTAGAGCTGGATGTGATTACGTCAAAGTTTGACCTGACGCTGGCGATGCGAGAGGGCGAAGGCGGGTTAGAAGGGTTTGTTGAGTACAATACGGACCTGTTTAAGCAAGAGACGATAGAGCGATTGATGGGTCACTATCAGCAACTGTTGAAGCTGATAACAGAGAATTTGGACCAGCCGCTGTCAGCGCTAAGCGTGCTGACACCAGCAGAGAAACAACAGCAACAGCAGTGGCAGCAGCATTGGATAGAGTATCCTACTCATCTCTGTATTCATCAGCTGTTTGAGATGCAGGTAGAGAAAACGCCGGACGCAGTAGCAGTAGTGGATGGAGAAGATCAGCTGTGCTACCGGGAGCTGAATGAGCGGGCGAATCAGCTGGGTCACTATCTTCGTTCTCGGGGTGTAGGGCCAGAAGAGAAAGTTGGCATTTGTTTGGAGAAGTCGTTAGATCTGTTAGTTGCCGTGTTGGGCGTGCTGAAGGCGGGTGGGGCGTATGTGCCGCTAGACCCGAACTATCCAGCAGAGCGGCTTAGCTACATGCTAGAAGACTCCCAGGTAGCCATTGTTTTAACTCATTCAGAGATTGTTGAAATTCTCTCTGGTATAGAGAAGCCCTTTACGCTAGATACTCAGTGGGAAGAGATTGCGCAGTTGCCGACGACTAATCTCACCCAAACTGCTAAGCCGGAGAATCTTAGCTATGTGGTTTATACCTCTGGGTCTACCGGTAGGGCGAAGGGTGTGATGGTGGAGCATCGTAGCCTGGTGAATGCTTACTTTGCCTGGCAGGATGCTTACAATTTAAAGTGTCTTTCTAGCCACCTGCAAATGGCTAGCTTTTCTTTTGATGTGTTTACGGGTGACTGGGTGCGATCGCTCTGTTCAGGCGCTCAGCTCGTTCTCTGCCCAAAAGACCTACTGTTAGAACCGGACCGCCTTTACACATTGATGCGGGAAAACACTATCGATGCTGCCGAATTCTCGCCTGCGGTTGTAAGACTGTTGATTCAGTACTTACAACAAACCCAGCAAACGCTTGAGTTTATGAAAATGCTAGTGGTGGGCTCCGATACGGTCTATGCCGAGGACTACCGTCAGTTAAGAGCGCTGTGCTCTGCTCAAACTCGCATTATCAATTCTTACGGCGTGAGCGAAGCCACAATTGATAGTACCTACTTTGAGTCACCGCCACTTAATCTGCCGACTGAAGGACCTGTGCCTATCGGCTATGCTTTAGCCAATACTCAGCTGCATATTCTCAACTCAGATCTACAGCCGCTCCCCGTCGGTATTCCTGGAGAACTGCATATCAGCGGTGCAGGAGTTGCGCGAGGATACTCGAACCAGCCTGAGCTGACTCAAGAGAGATTTCTACAGCTAGAAGAAGACTCTTCTTCTAGCATCTATAAAACACTCTATAAAACAGGAGATTTGGCTTGCTATCGGAGTGATGGTGTCGTTGAGCTGTTAGGCCGTTGCGATTATCAAGTGAAACTGCGTGGCTTTCGGATCGAGGTTGGAGAGATTGAGGCGGTTTTGACTGATCATGCGGCAGTGCAATCAGCCGTGGTCGTGCTGAGGAATGATGTTGTGGGCGGGGAACAGTTGGTGGCTTACCTCGTTCCTGCGCCAACTGAGCATTCTGCACTTGACAATCTCTCTTTGCAAGAGGAGTTGCGCACGTTCGCTAAAAGTCAGCTGCCTAGCTATATGGTGCCAGCTTATTTTGTAGTCTTAAAACGGCTACCGCTAAGCCCCAATGGCAAGATCGATCGCTTGGCTTTGCCTGTGCCTGAGGTGAATGTTGAAGCTTATGAGACTTTTGTTGCACCCTCTACGACAACAGAAGCTAAGCTGGCTGAGATTTGGACAGAGATTTTGCAGCTGCCGCAAGTTGGCGTGCAGGATAATTTCTTTGATTTGGGCGGACATTCCCTATTGGCAACAGCGCTAATATTCCGTATACGCCAGACTTTTTCAGTTGAGTTTCCACTACGTTACCTCTTTAACGCTCCAACCATAGCTGCCCTGGCTCAGATTATTGATTCACTTCAGCCGACGGCTCGGCTACAGAAAGAGCTGACTGCTCAACCTAGAACTGCGGCAACACTGGTTTCACTCTCTTTTTCTCAGCAGTACATTTGGCAAATGCATCAGGCCGACCAATCAGGCGCTGGGCTCAACAGCTCGATTCTGGTGCGGTTTAACGGTGAGCTGAATCCTCAAACGGTTGAACGTAGCTTGGATGAAATTGTTCGCCGTCATGAGATTTTGCGGACTGTTTTTGTGGTTGAAGAGAAGGAAGGCGAAGCGGTGCCAATGCAGAAAGTTTTGCCAGCGCTGTCTGTGCCTTTGATTTTTGAAAATTTACAGCATCTGCCGATTGAACAGAGAGAGACTGAAGCGATTAATTTGGGTGTGGAGATTGGACAGCGCCCCTTCCCTCTTGACGCGCCTCCACTTATACGAGCGGCTCTATTCCGATTGAGCGCTCAGGAACACTGGTTGCTGATAACGGCGCATCATATTGTGACTGATGGCTGGTCTTTCGGCATCTTGTTACAGACGCTGGACCGCTTAATTCAAACGGATGTCGATGCGCCTTTGCTGCCTGAAATGGCGGTTCAGTATGCTGATTTTGCCCTGTGGCAACGGCAGGTGTACAGCGAAACGGTGATTGCTCAGCAGCTATCGTATTGGCAGCAACGGCTTGTGCCAAAGGGACTGCCCACTCATTCTGAAATGCCGAATAACATTACGCCGACTGATAAAACTGCACATCAGTACTTCACTCACTTTTCGGCAGCGCTAGCGAGTAAGATTGTTGCCTGGAGCCGTGAGCAAGGCGTAACCAGCTTTGCTGTTCTGTTAGCCGGGCTGAAGCTGGCGTTAGCTGAGTGGAGCCAGCAGCAGGAGATTTTGGTGGTGGCGACAGTGGGGAACCGAACGCCGCCAGAGACAGAGCCTTTGATTGGCTGTTTTATTAATGATGTAATTTTGCGATCGCACCTCCAACCAAACCATACGGGCAAAGCCTTTGTTCAACAGCTTCAGACCACCGTAAATGAGGCTATCGACCATAAAGAAGTACCCCTACAGCAGGTGATAGAACAGACCAAACGCCATCGACCTTTGACCCTGATGGCTAGTTTGACGATGACACCCTCAGTGCAGTCTTCAGACGCTCTGCCAAACTGGGAGCCGGTTGATTTGCAGTCCAAAGCGTCACAGCACGAAAACCAGTGGACCGATATACCCACGGAGCTATACACCATTGGCACAACAGAAACGACACCGCTAGAGATATATGCTGAACTTTCAACAACTGTTCGACTTGTGGTGAGCTACAGCACTGAATGCTTTACTCGCGAAGAAGTCGAACAGTTGTTCGAGCGCTATCAAAGCCTGCTGACGTCTTTAATCAGCTCCCCAGAGCGCATTTTGTCTAGTCATCTTTCTGGCCATCTTTTTGGCTCTCTAGAAGATTCTCTTTCACTATCTACCGTATCTAAGGAGGTCCGATGATTCACAATGATGCTATTCAAACGCTAGCTGAGCTAACAGCGGTTCAAGCTAAGCAGTTCCCCGATCGCAAGGCGCTGATTTGCAAGGGAGAGACACTGACCTATCAGCAGTTACATCAACGCAGTGACGCTTTGGCAATGTCTCTACTATCGGTTGGTATTCAGCCGGGAACAAGAGTTGCCTTTTTGAGCAAGGACTGCCTGCAAGGGTACGAGATTTTGTTTGCCTGCGCTAAGATAGGCGCTGTTTTAGTGCCCATTAACTGGCGGCTAACAGCCTCTGAAGTTGGCTACATTTTGCAGAATGCTGAGGCTGAACTGCTGTTTGTGGGGCCTGCTTTTTACAGCATGGCTGCGTCTATTTTGTCTGAGCTGCCGCGGATCAAGAAAACGGTTGCGATCGCAGATAGCGCTTCAACATCAACATCTCTTTCACCGGACTGGCCAATCTACGAGCAGTGGCTAGACAATGCGGCTTCTAAAGAGGGATTAGATAAAGAGAAAGGCATTACAGAGAAAGCCGGTCAAGTTGTTGTACAAATGTACACAAGCGGCACAACAGGTCACCCTAAGGGTGTGCAGCTGGCTCACGTTAGCTTTTTTGCGATCGCCCAAGCCTTTGCTAAGCAAAACCAAACTTGGATTGGCTGGAGCGACCAAGACGTCAGCCTAATTGCTCTGCCGCTGTTCCATATCGGCGGACTCTGGTGGGCCATGCGTGGCCTGGTTGCTGGTGCTGAAAATGTTTTGCTAGAAAGCTTTGTGCCTGCTGACGCGCTACAGGCAATGGCGACTTACCAGGTGACCAAAACCTGCCTGGTTCCGGCGATGATGCAGGCTATGCTCGCAGAACCTGCTAGCCGCACAACCGACTTTTCTGCGCTAGACACGATTGTTTACGGCGGCTCTCCGATTGCTGAAACGCTTCTGACTCAAGCGATTAAGACCTTTGCCTGCGATTTTGTTCAAATCTATGGCATGACAGAAACCGGTAACTGTGCGATCTGTTTGCCAGCTAGTGATCATTCTCTCGACAATCCTCAGCGGCTGCTGGCTGCCGGTAAGCCCTTTCCTGGGGTGTCTGTTTCGGTATTAACGCCGGAGAAAGCGCCGTTGCCAGCGGGTGAAATTGGCGAAATTTGTTTGCGATCGCCCGCTCATATGGTGGGCTATTGGAAGCTGCCTGAGGCTACAGCCAGTACGCTTGTCGATGGCTGGATTCATACAGGAGACGCAGGGTATGTGGATGAGGACGGGTATGTCTTTATTTGCGATCGCATTAAAGACATGATTTGCTATGCCAGTGAGAATGTTTACCCGGCAGAGGTTGAAAACATTTTGTATCAGCATCCTGCGATCGCTGAGGTAGCTGTTATTGGTGTGCCCGATCCGAAGTGGGGTGAGGCGATTAAAGCGCTGGTGGTGCTAAGGCCCGAGGCGAGCGCGACGGCTTTGGACATTATCAATTTTGCTAGGGGTAAATTGGCCAGCTTTAAGCTGCCTCGCACGGTGGATTTTGTGGCAGCGTTGCCCAGAACGCCAAGTGGTAAAGTTCAAAAAGGCAAGCTGCGAGAACCCTTCTGGCAAGGCTATCAACGAAAGGTAAATTAAATGGCTAATATTTCTCCGCAGACGCCCGAGCAAACACCCGAACAGACGCCAAATCCGGCGTCTCAATCGCCGCCAGCATCTTCTTCTGTTCTCCCGGAGACGCCGCCTGATACTCCTCCCGACATTCCCTCTGATATTCCCCCCGATATTCCATTGTGGCAGCCGCTGACCAATCGCAACTTTCGGCTGTTAGCAATTGGTGAGACGGTTTCTAACCTGGGTGATCAGTTTTACTTTGTTGCCCTGCCCTGGCTGACGCTTCAGCTGACCGGTTCGCCGCTGGACTTGGGCTTAGTGCTAATGATTGTGGCGATTCCTAGAGCGATTTTGATGGTGTTGGGCGGTGCGTTGAGCGATCGCCTAACGCCTCGGACGGTGATGCTGTTTTCAAACCTGCTGCGGGCCGGATTGACTGCGATCTTAGCTACGCTAGTCGCGACGGGGTCTACTCAGCTGTGGCATCTCTATCTGTTAGCGCTCAGCTTCGGCATTATTGAAGGGTTTTTCTCGCCTGCTGCGGAGGCGATTGTGCCGACGCTGGTTTCAGAAGAACAGCTTGTTGCCAGTAACGTATTGGGACAAAGCGCCAATCAGGTAATTCGGTTAGTAGGCCCTGCGCTGGCTGGGGGCGTGATTGCCGCAACGGGTGTTGGCAGTGCCTTTATCGTTGATGCGTTGAGTTTTGTGGTGTCTACAACCGCTTTGTTTCTGATTCAACAGAATAGACCTAAGCCTGCGAGTACACCTGCTTCAGTCCCCGCTTGCTGTGCAGGCGCTGAGACGGTAGCAGAGCCGGTTGAGATGCCTTCAGTTGAAGCGCCTCAGGGATTTTTGGGCGATGTTTCGGCGGGGCTCCAGTACACCTGGCAAAATCTGCCTCTGCGCACGTTGATTCTCTCTCTGGCTCTCTATAACTTTCTCTTTGTTGGGCCGTTACAGGTGGGCATTGTAGCGCTGGCTCAAGATCGGTTTGTGAATTCGGGCGCGCTGGCGCTGGGTATTACTATTTCTGCTTGGGGTGCGGGTGGCTTGGTGGGTTCGCTGTTGCCTCAGTGGCTATCTCAGCTGCCTAAGCTAGGCGTACTGATGTTGATGCTCGCTAGCGTTCAGGGCTTTGGCATGATTGCGATGAGTACGGTTTCTAGCTGGCCGTTAGCGAGTATTGTAAGCGCGATTTTGGGTGGCTGTAGCAGCTTCTTTTTGCTGGTTGCAACAACCTGGTTGCAGAAGAAGACACCGGCTGAACTGTTGGGCCGAGTGATGGGTGTGGGGCTATTGGCTTCGGTAGGTGTTGCGCCTTTCTCTTATGCATTAGCTGGCGTTTTGGCTAATATCAGCTTGTGGGCTTTGTTTGGCGGTACAGGGATTGCGATGCTGGTTGTTAGCGTTGTGCTGGCTATGATTCCGGCTGTTCGAACATTGAACTGAAGATGATTTTTTACTGACTCATCTGTTGCTACATCTCTGCTACACACTTAGCGCCATGTGTAGCAAAGGTTTCATCTGTGGGAGACGCAAAGCGCTAAGTGACAAAAACTATAAGTGTCAGCTGCCATAGGCGGTTGACATTTTTTATTGGTTTTTATATAACGATGTTATTGCTAATAACGATGTTATGAAAGCAGAGCGGCAGACTACGTATCGAATAGCTCAAAAGCAGCATCAACAAGCTCTACGCCAAGGCGTATTGGATGATGCAAGTAATCTATTGATGAAAGAAGGCCCGGCGGCGCTGAGTATGAGGCGAATCGCTAAGCTGGTCGGCTGTTCGACGATGACGCTCTATACGTTGTTTGGTAACAAGCAGGGCGTTGTCGATCAGCTTTATTTGCGAGGGTTTGAACTCCTTCGACAGGCTCTCGAATCTGTTCCGCATACAGGTGCTCCGCTCGATTATGTTTGGGCACTTTGTTATGCCTACCGGCAGTTTGCAATGGATAACTCAAGCTATTACGCCATTATGTTCGCTAATCCTGTCCCAGAGTACACACCGCCAGAAGCTAGTCGTCAGACGGGAGAAAAAGGTTTTATCTTACTGGTTCAAGCGGTTCAGGGCTGTAGGGTTGTTTCCCCGATTACTCAAGCTGAATCATGGGACATTGCTCGGATGATTTGGGCAACGCTACATGGTCATGTGAGCCTGGCGTTAGCAAAACACTTTGACGAGGTTACCCTGCCAGCATCCTTATTAGAAAGATCTCTGAAAACAATTTTTGACACGCTTTTAGTAGACGAAGAAAGCGCAGTATGAATCAGCTTTGGCGGCATTTTCTTTGGTTTATAGAAACTCTTGTATTTTATCTTCTCGGTATGCTGCTGTTTGCCAACCCCCTTGATTGCCTGCCTGTTTCTGTTGTACTCCCCTTCAAGCGATAACCCATGACTCACTTCGGCATTCTTTGTTTAGCGGCTACGGGGCATATAAATACTTTTTTCCCTTTAGGTAAAGCGCTTCAGAAAAGAGGGCATCGAGTTACTGTCTTAAGCGCTGTGGAAGCGAAAAACAACGCAATAGCAGCAGGACTTGCATTTAATAAGGTGTATGAAAACTCACCGTATAGAGATGGAGACGAGCAGGCGCAGAAGGGAAATATAGCGAATATTCGGCAGACGCTGAAAAACTTCTCTTATGTGGCTCAAGATCGATTAGAGCGCGTTCCTGCAATTGTTCGATCTCAGAAAATTGACGCGCTTCTAGTTGATTTATCGATCTTTGAAGGCGGTACGATCGCTGACTATCTCAATATTCCATACATTACGGTTTGCTGTTTACTTCCTTTTTATGAAGACATTACCATCCCCCCTATTTTTACAGCTTGGCAGTACAGTACTCATTGGTGGGCAAAGCTTCGCAACCAATTAGCGTATAAACTGTCGGGGCGTTTAGCGCGCCCAATCTGGCAAGTTATTAACCGCTATCGCCAGCAGTGGCGACTAGAAGCCTACACCAATTACAACGACATTTTTTCGGACCTGGCTATTATCACTCGTCACATTCCTGAGTTTGAATTTCCTCGTGAGTTGCCCTCTCACTTCTACTTTACAGGCCCTTTTCACCACTCAATTGAACGACCCCCGGTTGATTTTCCATATGAGCAAATGCACGGTAAACCAATGATATATGCCTCAATGGGAACGTTGCAAAACCGCGATTGTTCTATCTTCTATACGATTGCAACAGCCTGCGCTGACCTCGATATACAGCTAGTTCTGTCCCTAGGTGACGGACTCACGCCCGAAGCGCTGCCAAATCTGGACGGAATCCCCATTGTTGTTGATTATGCGCCTCAGTTAGAACTTTTGAAGAGGGCTACTCTCACGATCACTCATGCAGGTCTTAATACGACTTTGGAGGCGCTAAGTTATGGCGTTCCTATGGTCGCAATTCCGATTACTGATGACCAGCCTGCTGTTGCTGCGCGGATTGTATGGACGGGTGCGGGAGAACTAATTCCGCTGAGAGATCTGAATGCTGATAGCTTAAGAGAGAAGATTTCTCAGGTATTGAGTAACCCGTCCTACAGGTTGAATGCTGCGAAAGTGCAAGATGTGATCGCCCGTACTCAGGGAGTCAAAGATGCACTTGACATCATCGAACGAGCTTTTGCCTCCGGTCCGTGCAATATCTAATGTTTTCTATCTGTTTTGATCAATGGCTAGCGCCTGTGCCAGGGCCGCTTTTTCCTTTGCTCTGTTGATGTAGGGGATTAGCTCCGCCTGACTGAGCCCTGAGAGCAGACTCAAGTTGTCCTGACTCATCTCTTTGGTTAGCAGTTCTATGCACCAGGTTTGCCGGGCATGGAAAGGTGTGATATCTGTGCCAAAAGGTGCGGTAATATCATCAAGTAGAGTGTTCCAAAGTACGTTTAGGCTTTCGGTCGTGTGGGCGGTTCCTGCTTCGTTGATAAAAACGGCAGGCACGTCGTCTGAGCGGCTTTTAAGCCACTGGGTGAGGGGATTTTTGAGATAGGTGCCGTAGCGGTGGCCCATGATCCAGCGGTTGACCGGGACCTGCCTGGCGAGCGAGCCGCTGATGGTGAGCAAGTGCTGATTTTTGCTGGCAAAGACCTGCGATCGCATTAACCCGGCGCATTCTTCTATTCGCAGCCCAGCGCCAAAAAGTACATACACCAGGGCGTAAGTCTGAGCATTTTGCTTTTTGGCTTTTAGGAAGAGCTGACGCACTGTTTCTTCGGGCAGATCCATTACGCCTGTCGTTACCTGGGTGTCTATGGCAGGTTCGGCTACAGGCTGTGATGAATGGCTGCTATCTTCAGCGCTGGCCGTAAATAGCTTGTTAATAGAGATTAAAAACTCTGACTGCGTTTGCCACAGCGTTTGGCCGCCACTGCTGGCTTCCATCAGCGCGTAGCCCAGTAGCAAAGTGTTGAGCAGTTTGGCGCTTTCTTCGACGGCCAGGTCTAAATGGTTTACTCCCTCCCCTTTTAGATAGCTTACGGTTTGCTGATTAGCTTGGCGAAGCGCTAGGGCTAGGGCCTGGTGATTTTCTGCGGGAGACTGACCGGCTTCTCCGATGAGCGACCGCACTAATTCTGGTACCTGGGCTAGCAACTCTAGACCTGCCGAGCCGTAGGCGGTGATCGGATTGTTCGCACCTACGATGTCGGTTAGTGCCGCTTGCATCGATTCAATAAAGGGCGCTTCTTTAATAACGGCTAAAAGCAAGCCCTGCTTGCTGCCAAACTGACGAAACAGCGTGACCTCATTTACCCCGGCCTGTTCGGCAATTTCTTTGGTGGTCGTTGCGGTAATTCCATTCTGTGAAAATAGCGAGAGCGCAGACCTGACAATGCGTTCACGGCTAGTGAGCTTTTTCTCTGGCATAGTTTGAAAACGGGGAAGGCGCTGATGGTTTCCTCAGCAAAAATGAGAACGGCAAATGGGCCTAATCAGTATAGCGAGTCTATCTTTAGAAATATTTTGCAAGTATCGCTTGCACTTTTTTGCAAGTAGCACTACATTGATAAATGTAAGCACCACTTGCAACACATTAGCGTGTTAGGACGATTATGACTACTGGTAACCTGCCCCTTCAACGTCGCCGTCTCAGTCAGTCGAGCGCCGAGCCTAAGACTCATCGGATCAGCTGGGTCTCTATTGGCTTCTTCAGCACGATTCATGCGCTGGCTTTGTTGGCTCCCTGGTTTTTCTCTTGGTCGGCTTTGGGGGTTGCGATCGCCCTTCACTGGCTTTGTGGCAGCGTTGGCATTTGCCTGGGCTATCACCGGTTGCTCAGCCATCGCAGCTTTCGCGTACCGCAGTGGCTGGAATACATTATCGCTACGATTGGCGCACTGGCCTTGCAGGGTGGACCGACTTTTTGGGTGGCGGGTCATCGTCAGCACCACGCGTATACTGAGCATGTAGAAAAAGATCCCTATTCTTCGGCTCGTGGCTTTTGGTGGAGCCATATGGAATGGATGTTTTATCTAAAGCCTGAGGTGTTTGACCGGAAGGTGTATGCCAAGAAGGCTCCGGATATTGCGCGCGATCGCTACTACGCTTTCCTCGACAAGTACTTCCTCGCTTTGCAAGTGCCTCTTGCACTTTTCCTCTATGCTATTGGCGGCTGGTCGTTTGTTATCTACGGCATATTTGTGCGAGCGGTCTTGCTCTGGCACTGCACCTGGCTGATCAATTCTGCTAACCACATGTGGGGCTACCGCAACTTCGATAGTGACGACAACTCTCGCAACCTCTGGTGGGTGGCGCTGCTAACTTACGGTGAAGGCTGGCACAACAACCACCACACGTTTCCAAAAATGGCCAAGGCAGGCTTGAGAAAGTGGGAAATTGATACAACCTGGTGGTTGATCAAGGGTCTGAAGTCAGTGGGTTTGGCCAGTAAAGTTGTGATGCCCCCTGCGAAGGCGACTCTACGATAAACAGCTGCTATCTAAAACTGTAAACAGTCTTAACTACATCGTTCACCTGCTCTGACAAGCCTCTCTTTAAAGGACTGGTTCTGTCAGAGCTTTTTTGTTGTTTAGCAGAGTCTTTAGATATGGATTTGCCTGCTCGCTATTTGCTATTTAATGCTTCGGTTGTTTTATTGATTGGTCTATTGTGTGGTGTTCCTTACGGTATGGCTATTACTCAAAAAAAATCAGAGAATACAGTTAGGGCCTGGAAACTGGCTCATGGTGCGCTCTCTGTGGGGGCTGCGACAATGATTGCGGTGGCAGGCATCCTGTCTTTTTTACAAGTGAATCAGAGCATTCAATGGCTGCTGTCTGCAGCTTTTATGGTGTCGGGCTATGGCTTTTGCTTTGCGCTTACCCTAGAACCGTTCACCAACGATAGAGGTCTGTCTTGGACAGGTACTTTCCTGCATAAAACAGTCTTTGTAGGTAACGTAATCGGGGCTGTTAGCTCTCTTCTAGGTTCTGTTGTTTTGGTCTTTGCCTCGTTTGTTTCTATTTAGATGTTTCTATTTGGATGTTGCTATTTGGAGCGTGCCAAAAACGTTACACCCTGACAACTATTCTTGACAGCTATTCTTGACAGCTATTCTTGACAGCTATTCTTGATGGAGGTCGGCTGAGTTTGTCGAGCTGAGTTGGTCTAAGTTATGTCCATCTTCAGCTCTGAATCTACAAGTCTCTGGTAATATTTAGTAAGCACCTCTCCAGCCGCAGCTTCTTCTAAAGAGACTGGCTGCCTTGAACGCCGAACTAACCGTTTGATTGCTTTTGCCGATAGTTAAATAGCTAGCGGTTTGTTCTCATGGCTTTATTCTCAAAGGATCGTATTCTGGTCCCTACAGACTTTTCTGAAAAATCTTTGCAGGCGGTGAAGGAAACCATTGCGTTCGCTGACAATATCTCCAACGTCTACGTGGTCCATGTTTTGAGGCCATTGGAGGCTACGGAGCCGGGCGTGGTATGGGATTCAGTAGATACTGACAAGCGTGCAGCTACTGTTCAGAAGCTGTTCGATGAAAAGTTTCCTAGCAGTGAATATCAGGGGCTGAGCTTCGCGATTGAATCAGGTGACCCGACGGCTGAAATTATTGACTACGCTGAGCAGCAAAATATAGACCTGATTGTGATGCCCTCAAGAGGGCGCACTGGTATATCCCGGTTTTTTATGGGCTCTATTGCTGAAAGGGTTGTGCGGTTTGCTCATTGTCCTGTTCTGGTGCTTAAGCAGCAATAGGCGCTCTTATCGGTCTGTTGTTTGCTGACGGCGTTCTCTAGAGATACTTTCTAGAGAACGTCGTTTTTTGTCTTTTCTGATAGCTTCTCTGATATCTTTCCTGGCGTCTTCTTTGGGGCTATCTTTCTTTTGCATGGGCATCATCGATTTAGTCTGTGGCTGCTTTTGACCGGGTTGAATACATTGGGAATATCTTCTTAGAGGAATTCCAAATGATTGTTAAAGCGTCCAATGTTTCTGCCGCTCTGCGCACTAAAGACCACCGCCAGCCTGCGATAGTGAAGGCTCTGCGGTGGTTCTGGAGATTCAGTCAGTTTTATGGTGAGTATGTGGTCAGATCGCCTAAAGATCGTCAAATCTGGGTCGATCAGCAGCGCATAAGGTCCACCACAAGCAAGGGCTGATTGAGTGTTCGTTAAACGCTAGGCATCACTAGACGCCGGCATTTGATCTACCATGAGCATCTGCCCGGAAGTCAACCTTGCCCAATAGTCGTTTAGGTCGCCTGCAATCTCATTAGAGAGAATGTAGCAGCCTAATAGGTTTGGAAAGGCCATGCCTAGCAGTAGCAAATCGCTGAAGTCGATAATTAAAGACAAGCTGGTCAAACATCCTAAAAAGGTGCAAGTTACATAGATGCATTTGAACAGCAGAGCGCTACGCTCGCCGAACAGATAGGTCCAGGCTTGAATGCCGTAGTAGCTCCAGGAAATAATGGTTGAGAAGGCGAATAAACAGACGGCTATGCTTAACACAACCGGGAACCAGCTAACGACTGTACCAAAAGCACTCGCTGTCATTGCGACGCCGCTGAGTTCTTCGCCAGTCTCTAAATAAACGCCTGAGAGTACGATGGTGACTGCTGTGAGGTTACAGATAATCACTGTGTCGATTAAGGGCTCTAGGAGAGAAACCAATCCTTCTCGAACGTGCTCATCTGTACGGGCGGCTGAATGGGCGATTGCCGCAGACCCCACACCGGCCTCATTCGAAAAAGAGCTTCGTCTAATGCCCTGTACCATGACGCCAACAACGCCACCGACTGCTGCTTTGGGTACGAAGGCTTCGCTGAAAATAGTGCCGATGGCGGCTGGAACCTGGGCGAAGTTCGCAAAAATTACCGTAAAGCAGGCCAGAATGTAGAGCACGGCCATAGCTGGAACGAGCTTTTCGGCAACAGAGCCAATTCGCTTGATGCCGCCAATAATGACAAAGCCAGAGAGGGCTGCTAACACCAGCCCGAAAAGCCACGCAGGTAGAGCCGGAAATAGCCCAGAAATTGCGGCATAGGCTTGGTTAGACTGGAACATATTCGCGCCACCTAGCGCACCGCCCAGGCACAGAATACTAAATAGAATGGCTAACCCTTGTCCTACCGGGCGCAGTCCACGAGCGGCTAGCCCCTGATTTAGGTAGTACATGGGTCCACCCAAAATGGTGCCATCTGGTAGCTGACGGCGGTATTTCACTGAGAGCGAGCATTCTACAAATTTGCTGACCATGCCACAGAATCCGGCAACGGTGAGCCAAAACATCGCACCAGGGCCACCGAGCTGGATGGCGATCGCAACCCCTGCGATATTGCCGAGCCCTACTGTTCCGGACACGGCGGTCGCCAGCGCCTGAAAGTGTGATACTTCGCCTTCGTCGTGCGGATCGTCAAACTTACCTTGCACAACTGCGATCGCATGCTTCAACCCTCTCAGGTTGATAAATTTCATGCGCACCGTAAAGAAAACGGCTGCGACAAACAGCCACAGCACGATAAAAGGAAATCCATTCTCGCCGCCGGTTTTGAAAAATAATAGAACCGACAGGAAATCTACGATGGGCTGAAAGATGCTGTCGGCAATAGACGCTGATTCGCCAGCTTCCTGAGCGATTGCCGCAGGAGCCGCCATCGCCATCAAAACCAGCAGCAGCGGTAGCATGGCCCACCCATCTGGCCCGTGCCGAAACCATTTGGCAGACAGCTGAGTTAGCTGCCGATACAGTCTATTAACGTTGATCACACCCAACTTATCTGGATACAAGCGATTACGATTCATTATTTGAGTCCATTAGAAAAGGCTCACGATTGTTAGTCACTAAACCTGCTAGTGACTAAACCGTCGCAAAGCTCAAAAAACAAAGTTTGGAACAATAGGAAAACACCTTCCAATCAGCCAAGCACCAGATAAAAGCTAACCGTTTAAGCTTTACCGAATAATGCAAATTAGCATGCGACTGCACAGAGGAGTGTTAATTTTATTACAAGGGGCTATAGAAATAATTACTTATAAAGCGGCTTTTTGTGGGTTGTCAGCCGCACTGGACTCAGCTCTATTCGTGGTGTATTGATTGGAATGAGGCTGCTGTGTGCGATCGCATATCTCTACATAGAGCGTTCAATAGATAGAACTAACATTCGATCACTCTTTAGACGAAACTCGAAAAATTGCGTTGAACTTAGAAGAGAATTCGTTAGCGATCAGCTTTTTCTCGTTCTATTCAGCTTTGGACCTTAGAAGATAATATATTGATACGAACGACGACTATCAATGCTGCTAACAGTGGCGTCCGAAAATAGAGATTTTCTTGTTTGGTCAAAATGGACATACGCAACTTTTAGCGAGAGTCGCGAGCGTATCTTGACGTAGCAGTTTCGTGAAGATGACAAACTCTCTATATAATCTGCCAGATACTAAATGATCTGCCAGATACTGACCTGTTGAATGCGAATAATCAACAGTCTAGAGATCAATGGCACTGGCTTAAGCCAGTGCCATTGGTGCACGAGTTAGCACTCAGCGATGACCGCAGTATGCTGTTTTGGGTACTTGAAAATCGGCTAGTTCGATGGCATCAGCCCTCTCAGCCGGGGCTGTTTGATGGCTAATTCAGAGACTGTTTGATCGATTTCTATTCATCTGACGCTTTGTAGCCAATGTTCTCATGAATGAGAACATTGGCTAGTTGAGGCTGCCTATAGCCGGATAGGCTGTAGCTTCTAGATGTGCTTCAATCAGCTCAGCAGAAGCCATGGACAGCAACAGATAGCGCCGAGTTTTTAACTCGCGAGTTCTTTTTGCATCCGTGAGTCCATAGACTGCGATGCCATATTTTTCAACAGTGTCATAGACCAGCCAGTGCTATCAACTAGGCCTTCAATATAGGTCTCCATCATGAGCGCCATATCAATCGCAAGGATTTTTCCAACTGAGTTTGTCAGCGCCTCTACTTTTTCAGTATCACCCGTAAATTCTTTTTCAATCATGCTGGTGATGAACTTAAACACCATGCCATACATGCTAAGGACGTAGCGCTGATCGATCTTTTTGACCACATGAACTGAGCCTATCCGAAGAATATCCTTGGCATAGTTCATGTCATAATTGCCCCCAAATAAGTTCTCGAACCATTGCATCAGGGTTGCTTTGAGCCGTTCTGTGCGGCCCGGTTCTTCATTTAAAATTGTACTGGTCCGCTCTACTCGATGTAGATGAGAGTAAAAGTAATCAGAAAGGGGTTCTGAATACTTGTTCATAACGCCACTCAACGAAGCTAGGTTAGCGACATCTTCTGAAGAGAAATCCGTTAACGCCTTAACTTCTTCGTAGAGCTTTTCCTTTTCTTCAGGCTTTAGCATAGCGTACCTTTTTAATGTTTAAAGTGAGCAATATTTGAGATGGGCAATCGTTTCGACGATGGGCTTAGTACTTCACCAGAAAGACAAATCAAAGAGAGGATGAGCAGCCGGGCGTTATCTAAAATGATTATTTAGATAAGGTTCTGAGGCCTATGCCCTCACTGGCTTTAGTTTGAATGCATAAGCTGAGCGCATTCGAACGAACGCTGATTCACAGCGCGTCTGGTTCAAGCAGGTGCTTCGAAAAGGCACAAGTAGTCTCGACACTGTATTTATCGAGAGTGATTTGTTCAATCAGGAATAATTTTCAGGAATATCTCTTCTTTTCAAGATATTTAGTGCTTTGGCGAAACTGAACATTTTGTGAAGTAAGGATTGTGAAATGGAGAGAGTCTTCATTTACCTCACTGGCTATCGTAATTTTAAGATTTTCTTTGTTATTTGCCCTTCTATAGATTCATTCAACGCTGATCTCTAACAACATAGATGTAGGTCTATGTTGTTAGAGAAGATTTTAAACCTTAGTGTTGCTAAATTTTTAGAACGAACAGAATTTTGAAAGTCTTATTCTGCTTTAGTCTCAGCTTGACGAGGCGCGCTTTATCAGGGCTAAAAAACTCAGAATAGAAGGATTTATGTGTGATATGTCCTGTGTATTGTGAGCTGAAGTGGTATTAAGTATCAGTCTCATCGTCTAACTTGACCTAGGAAAGTATCCGGAAAACAAGCTCAGTTTTGAGTAAGTTTTTTGGACTCTTGCGCCCGTCTCTGAATCGTTAGAGATCGCTATTCACAAATGCAGATCTTGTTCAATAGACAAAGTCTGTTGTAGCGAACAAAACGCCTCAGGGGTTGCCTTAATCGGCAGTGAGATTTCACGCTACAGTTTCAGAAATTCAGATGGACCTTTGTCTAAGGAATTTATTGAGACATCGGTTATTGCATTTATTTCAAGAGTATTCGCCCCCAATCTCAGTGAGCATATAATCATGACTATTAACGTCGAAAAGCTAAACCATATCGTTCAAACCTTTGTCTCTACAACTTCAGATATTCAAGGTGCCGCAATCGTAACGCCGGACGGTCTGCCGCTGACCTCTAACTTACCTACCTCTATGGATGAGGAGAGAGCATCGGCTATGTCAGCAGCTATGCTCGCGTTAGGGGAACGCATCGGTTCAGAGCTCGTTCGAGGCAATATTGAGAGAGTTTCTGTTGAAGGTAACGATGGATACAGTATTTTAACCAGCTGTAATCAAGAGGCTGTCTTTTTAGTCTTAGCGGCAAAAAGCGCTAAGCAGGGATTACTCATGCTGGAGATTAATCGGACGCTGGCTGAGATTGGGCTGGTACTGTCTTAACCGTGACTTTTAGCCCTCACTTCTCGAAGCGTGGTCAGTGTGTTACATGCTGACAGTTCTGTTAAAAACGGTAAGGAAATAAGATGACGGTCTCGAACGATCAGCCATTCACGCCGTCAGCAGCTGGAAATGGATTGATGGGTCAGTTGCACACCTACTGCTCACCTCTAGACAGCATTCGTGACGGCGTTCTAGACGACCGTATTGTTAACCCGCTTCAACAACATCTGGCTGAGGACTTGGCGGTAGCGAATACTCTATATCAGCTACCGCCAGACCTTGCTGCTTTTGCGGGGCGAAAGGTTGAGTTAGAAACGATTATGGCTCGGTTGATGCCAGCTGCTCAGCCCGAGACGAGGGGGGCAACCGCAGGAATTTAAAATGGTGGAAGAGGGGGGATAGGGAGGTAATAGTTAGCAGGGGAAGGAGGAC
>ERZ1740058.226-NODE-226-length-48835-cov-6.044547_pt1 | contig 48835 bp, 40 predicted proteins | sample MGYA00581745_ERZ1740058 | MGnify/ENA primary metagenome ERZ1740058 (study PRJEB43018, sample SAMN04849742) | marine metagenome | isolation source: floating plastic debris | place: Pacific Ocean | collected 2008-08-30 | study: EMG produced TPA metagenomics assembly... | reverse complement strand
CGATGTTTACACCAGTTTCCTGATCTTTGTTTTCAGTAGAAATGCTCTCTAGCGCAGATACCGCTCGAACCAGAGCTACTCCACCACCGGCAACAACTCCTTCTTCTACCGCAGCGCGAGTAGCATGAAGCGCATCGTCAACGCGGTCTTTCTTCTCTTTCATTTCTACTTCAGTAGCCGCACCAATGTACAGGATAGCTACTCCGCCAGAAAGCTTGGCTAAGCGCTCTTGCAATTTCTCGCGGTCGTAATCAGAAGTAGTGGTTTCAATCTGAGATTTGATCTGACCTACGCGAGCTGTGATTTGATCTTTCTCACCAGCACCGTTTACAATAGTGGTGTTATCTTTATCAATGTTGATCTTCTCCGCAGTTCCTAGGTAATCTAAAGTAGCGTTCTCTAGCTTGTAACCACGCTCTTCAGAAATTACAGTACCACCAGTCAGGATAGCAATGTCTTCTAACATAGCTTTACGACGGTCGCCAAAGCCAGGGGCTTTTACGGCAGCAATCTTCAGTGATCCGCGGATTTTGTTTACTACCAACGTAGCTAAGGCTTCGCCTTCTACATCTTCAGCGATAATTAACAGAGGTTTGCCAGTTTGAGCAACACCTTCCAGTACCGGAAGTAATTCTTTCATCGCTGAGATCTTTTTGTCGTAGATCAGGATGTAAGGGTTGTCCAACTCAGCCTCCATTCGCTCGGTGTTGGTTACGAAGTAAGGAGAAAGGTAACCACGGTCAAACTGCATACCTTCTACTAGCTTCACCTCAGTTTCGGTACCTTTAGCTTCTTCAACGGTGATTACACCATCTTTACCAACTTTTTCCATGGCATTGGCGATCATCTGGCCAATTTCTTGGTCGTTGTTAGCGGAGATAGAAGCAACCTGAGTAATTTCGTTAGAGCTGTCAATGGTTTTAGACTGGCTGCTAAGAGCTTCCACTACTACATCAACCGCTTTGTCAATGCCTCGCTTCAGATCCATTGGGTTAGCACCAGCGGCCACGTTCTTGATACCGTGGGCAAAAATAGCCTGGGCTAGTACGGTAGCGGTAGTAGTACCATCACCCGCACTATCGGCGGTTTTGGAAGCAACCTCTTTTACTAGCTGGGCACCCATGTTCTCAATAGCGTCCTTCAGTTCAATCTCTTTCGCTACTGATACACCGTCTTTGGTTACGGTAGGAGCTCCAAATTTCTTATCAATTACTACATTACGTCCCTTAGGTCCTAAGGTAACTTTTACCGCATTCGCTAGAGTATCTACTCCTTTTTTTACGCGATCGCGAGCTTTGGTGTCAAAAAATATTTCTTTAGCCATAATAAATTAGGTTTTAAAATTTTAAGGGTTAGTTGAATTAGACAATTGCAAAAATGTCAGACTCTCGCATGATTAAGTAGTCTTTGCCCTCTACTGTGATTTCGGTGCCAGCGTACTTTCCGTAAAGAACACTGTCGCCTACTTTTACGGTAAGAGGCTCGTCTTTTTTTCCGGATCCAACGGCTACGATTGATCCCTTTTGAGGCTTCTCTTTAGCGGTATCGGGAATAATAATACCGGAAGCAGTTTTTTCTTCAGCTGCCGCAGGTTCTACTAGAACGCGGTCAGCTAATGGTGTGATGTTCACTTGTGACATGTTTGTAAACGGTTTTGATTAGGTATAACCATGTTTCAAAATAAAGCTGCAAATGATGCAGTTAGGCGGCGACCCACCCGGCAAGCATAATACAGTTCTTATGCCAAGCGTTTTATTAATAAAATAAGTTCAGCTAAACTGCCAAAATTGCAGATTTACTAATTTTCTTACGAGTGTCATTAATACTGTCACTGACAAAGTTGCACAGTTGCTTCCTTAGTCACGAATCTCTATATTTTGATTCTGAACCCTAAACGTCGCTTATGGACAAACTTGATCAAGACTGGCTCACCCGTGATTTGGTGGATTTTGAGTACAAAAAGTACGTACTCTTGGCCTACATGCAGAACATTAAAAGCAAATTCACTGACCGGGAGCTGTACCCGTTTATGTCCGACTTAGTATTCCACTATAATAACTTGCTTTCCCTGCAAAAGAATAAGCAGCTCATCTACGAGAATTTCCCAAAAGAGGTATCACGAGCAGATTTTGAAAAACTGAAAATTCATTATCGGAAAATTATCCAGGATAATGAGCTGATGAGTACCATTGAGGACATTGTCAATTTTGCGTTACCTCATTTCAAGGAACGAGTAACCGAAGGGGCTGAAATTTATGAGGACATCGCCCAGCGAATTAGCATAGAACCGGTAGGAATTACCCCACTGTATAAAAATGAGGGTTACTTACTGCTAACAGGATCAAAAAATGCGGTATATATTTACCATTACAAAATCACAGTATTTCATCAGGCCGACGAAGCTTTCCGAGCGATTAGGACCCAGCAGCTAGATACGGTTACCTGGAGCTTATCCAATTCGTTTGAGCAGATTAAAAGAAATCTGATAACGACCCGTCAGGATTTACCTAATCCGGCAACGTATCTGGCTATTTCGCAGCAGGTTTATCCGATAGAGCCTACTTTGCTTCCTATTGCCAAGCGGATGCTGATACAGCATATTGGCAAAGCAGCATAAAAAAACCGATCACCGCGTACCAGCGATAATCGGTTTCTATCTTCAATACTTTTGCAGGTTATTCTTACTCTACCGAGTCAGGCTCAGCTAATCCATCCAGATCGGAAGAAGTAGTATCAGCACCAGTAGGGAGGTCAGTATTCAGACTGGGAGGGGCAATACGATCCTGGGCGCTTTCAATGTTGGGGCTGGTAAATCCGGTATCTGGAGTCTGCCCATCTAGCAGGAGGCTAGACGTTAAAGTAAGCACCATCAATGTAATGGCCAGCACCCAGGTAGCTTTTTCAAGAAAATCAGCGGTTCTTTTCACTCCAATCATTTGGGTAGATGAACCGGAACCACCAAACTGGCTAGATAAGCCACCGCCCTTAGAATTCTGCGCTAGCACCACCAAAACCAGCAAAACCGCTATAACAATGGTGAGAGTAATAACGAATGTAAACATTTATCCTTCTTTTAAATGGTCTATTTTTTCCGCAAAGTACGCCTTTTTCTCAGGATTTTTCAACATCAGTTGCTGGTAGATTTCGATAGCTTTTCCTCGTTTACCTTGCCTTAGCATGATTTCAGCCAGATTTTCGGTTACCAATTCATCGTTATAGGTTGAACTTCCTTCTGACAAATCTTCCGATTCAACATCGTCCTGTAGTAAGACAGGACGGAAACGATCTACCGGACTGGTATCAGAATTCACAAACTTGTTAATAAGTTCATTTTGCTTCTGCTGATGTATGCCTAACCGTTCGGAAGATACCGGCTCAACACCGTGCAGATAGTCCAGGAGCAGGGGAGAATGAGCCGAAACATTACTTTGAACCGCGTTAGAAGGGACTTCAGTCGGCTCCGCTATTTTTTTTTTATCCTCTTCTTCAGCTTGAGACTCTTCTTTGGCTTTCCGTAACCGCCGTAGGTTTTCCTCCAACTCTCGGTAAACCATTTCCTCTTCTTCGTCGTGGTTAGCTACTCCCGAGCTAAAATCCTCCGTAGTTTCGGACTCAACCGGAGCTTCTTCAACCTCAGTAGTAGTTTCTTCCGATGCAGCAGTGGTCTCTTCAGACTCAATAGTAGTTTGGTCTGTAGAAGTAGTAACTTCTTCTGATATTAAATCAGGTTCTTTGGTTTCTTCCGCAATGCTAGTTTCCACATTGGATGCTTCCACATCGGATGTTGCCATATCAGAAAGATTTGATATTGTCTCCGGAGATTCCTCTAGGGTTTCGATAACGGTGTTCTCTGGGTTGCTTTCCTCGGCCACCAGCGGTTCAACTGTCGCAGAGGCATCTTCCGCTGCTTCGGCGATCGTATCACTTACTGATTCTTGCCAGTCAATACGAACATCCTCGTAAAATACTTTCCTTAAATGACGACGGTCAGGAGCGTAAATGGCAGCGTCGCCCAAACTATCGTAGGCATCGGAAGCCTGCTGATCGTGTTTTGCTTTAGCTACCAAAGTGCGGGCTAGCTGAAAATAGGGATACTCAGCTATTGCTTTCTCCAGTGTTTCCTGATCTTCGGCTGTAATATTTTTAGGGCTGGCCAAAACCCGAAGTACGGTACGAGGCAGGATTTCCATAATGTTGGTTAGTTAAAAAACAATATACAGTTGATAATAACTGACAGGAAATTAGTGGCCGCTGCGCGGTCACGATAACCTTCTATCATTCAACAATTGAGTAGTCAACTATCGAACCAACGAAGCTGACAAATGTCCTAAGGCTATTACTCGCTGTGTAATGTCTTGCTCAATTGTCACCAATTAGCAACTGTAGCGGCAAAAATATCAAAAATAATCTGATCAAAAATTTCTTCGATCAATTCTTCTTCCACCGAGGAAGGGTCACGATCAGAATCAAAATCGGCAAAAAAGGTAAAAGTTTTATTTTCGAAATTGAATTCGTCGTTGTACGTATTGATATACGAAGCTGAAACTGCGATGTTTAGCCGGATCAAACCAGCCACATCAGCCACCTCATTACTACCCGATGCCCGGGGAGCCACTGGTACAAATTCGTAACGGGTAATAGAGCCTTCTATTAGCAAATCACCGTTTTCGGGCACCAGGGCCAGATTGGTGTTAGCTTGATAATAATCCCGGATTTCTTCGGTAAACACTTGACTCATGTTAGGCGGCCCACCGCTGGCATCGTTAAAAAAATTATCGATGCTTATCGTCTTTACATCTGGTCCCAAAGAAGCTCCCGTAAACGAGTATACCCCGCAACCGGAGAGGCTTCCCAACAGCAGCAGACTGAGAATAGTCCACAGTTTGTGGTAGAGGTCGGACCGCCGAGCGGTACAAGATAAAGGGTTAAGGGCTGAATGTAGATAGTTAAAAATTAACTGATTACTACTCTTAGTTAATGTCCTACCTTGTACCCTCAACCATAAACCATATACCATATTATTCGTCAATCTCATACTGTTTTATCTTACGGTAGAGGGTTCGTTCGGAGATCCCCAAATCCTGGGCTGCGTATTTCCGCTTTTGTCTGTGTCGATTCAGTGCTTTAATGATTAATTCTCGCTCCTTATTCTCTAGTGAGAGATCATCGTTTTCTTCTGACTCAGGAGAAATATCCTCAATGTTGGAATAATCTACTACGGGGCTTTCTTCTCTTTTTTTAGCGTTGCCGTTAATCAGTAATTCCGGTGATATCGCTTCTTCAAAATCCCGACTAGGGGAAAACGGACCGGGAACCGATGACTGGTTGCTGTACCCACCGTATTCGCGAGTGCCCCGTAAATCACTATGCACACCATTGAATAAATCCTGATGCTCCCGTATAACGCGCGAATCGAGGTTTTCGTCTTGCAGCATACGCAACACCAGCTTTTTTAGCTCATTCAGATCGTGTCGCATCTCGAACAGTACTTTGTACAATAAATCGCGTTCACTAAAACTTTCCTGACCCTGACCCTGCTGATACAGAGCGGGCAACGAAGATTGGGGTGGCGGCAAAAAGCTGCGTAAAATGGTAGCGCTAATTTCTCGTTCGTCGGTCAACAACGACATACGCTCTACTATATTTTTAAGCTCCCGGATGTTTCCGGGAAAGCGATATTCCGTCAACACAGCAATGGCATCGGGAAGCAGCTGAACAGGCTTGGTGCGGTTTCGTTCAGCAAAATCGGTAGCAAACTTTCGGAAAAGCAACGCAATATCGTCACCCCGTTCCCGCAGCGGCGGCACGTAAATAGGTACCGAATTGAGGCGGTAGTAAAGATCTTCCCGGAATTTTCCGTTCTGTACTGCTTCCAGTAAATTCACATTAGTAGCTGCCACCACCCGTACGTCGGTCTTTTGTACTTTGGATGAACCCACGCGGATAAACTCACCGTACTCCAGTACGCGCAACAAGCGCGACTGCGTCCCCAACGGCATTTCGCCAATCTCGTCTAAGAAAATAGTTCCACCGTTGGTTACCTCAAAGTATCCTTTACGGGCTTCCTGCGCACCAGTGAAAGCACCCTTTTCGTGGCCGAATAGTTCGGAGTCGATGGTACCTTCGGGGATAGCACCACAATTGATGGCAATAAATTTACCGTGCTTACGGGCACTCAAATGGTGGATTATTTTAGAAAATGACTCTTTACCGCTACCGCTTTCTCCGGTAATTAACACCGTCATATCGGTAGGCGCCACTTGGGCGGCCACAGTGAGGGCGTAGTTCAAGCGTTGGGAATTACCAATAATTCCAAATCGCTGCTTAATGCTTCTAAGTTCTGATTGATCTAACATAAAAAAATGTGTGCTGACTATTCTACTATTTCGCCTAACAGCGTGGCGGCAGTACAGTCATGTACCTGTACTTTCACGTACTGACCCTTATGATAATGCTTTTTAGGAAATACAATTACTTTATTAGCACTGTTTCTTCCCTGAAGATCGTCATCAGATCGTTTGGAAAACCCTTCAACCAGCACCTTAAAAGTTTTGCCTACATCACGCTGGTTTCGCTTCAAAGAAATAGCCTGTTGCTTTTCAATAATTTCCCGCAGTCTGCGCTTTTTCACATCGAGTGGAATATTGTCTTCGTACTTTCGAGCCGCCAGCGTTCCGGGTCGTTCGGAGTAGTAGAACATGTAGGAAAAATCGTACTGTACGTAGTCCATCAGGGTCAGCGTTTCCTGATGTTCTTCTTCGGTTTCAGTACTAAAGCCGGCAATCATATCCGATGAAATACCACAATCTTCTCCCAGGATACGCCGGATAGCATCTACGCGATCGATATACCACTCACGAGAATAAGTACGGTTCATCAACTCTAACACTCGGGTGTTGCCACTTTGGGCCGGAAGATGGATGTACTTACAAATATTTTCGTATCGCTTCATGGTGTGCAGCACCTCATCGGTAATATCTTTGGGGTGCGAAGTGGAGAAGCGGATCCGCAGATCAGGATGTACTTGAGCCACCATTTCTAGCAGGTTAGCAAAGTTTACAATGTCAGTTTCTCTCGCCCGCTCACTCTGCGCTTTTCCCTTCAGTTCGCTATTGCTCGACCATTTATAGGAGTCTACGTTTTGGCCCAGCAGCGTTACTTCTCGATAACCTCTATCAAACAGATCCTGTGCTTCGCGAACGATAGAATGGGGATCGCGGCTTCGTTCGCGCCCCCGGGTGAAGGGCACTACGCAAAACGAGCACATATTGTCACAGCCCCGCATAATAGAGATGAAAGCAGTAACCCCATTAGAATTGAGGCGCACCGGATTTATGTCGGCGTAGGTTTCCTCCCGCGAGAGGAAGGTATTGACTGACTTAGTACCTTCATCAACCTGCTGCACCAGATTGGGCAGGTCGCGATAGGCATCTGGCCCGGCAACCAAATCTACAATTTGCTCTTCTTCTAGAAGTTGACTCTTTAGGCGTTCTGCCATACAGCCCAATACCCCCACCAAAAGTTCGGGCTTTTCCTCTTTTAAGGTATTAAACTGTCCTAGACGCTTGCGTACCGTTTGCTCAGCTTTTTCGCGAATAGAGCAAGTGTTTAAGAAGATAACGTCAGCCTTCTCAAAGCTATCGGTAGTATCAAAGCCTTCCTTCTGCATGATAGACGTCACGATCTCGCTATCTGAGAAATTCATCTGGCAGCCGTAGCTTTCAATGTATAATTTACGGGCTTTTCCGGTGTTTTGCTCTGCCGTAGTTTTTACGGAACACTGATCCTCCTGCTTATTTTCAGGGGTTAGAATATCCAACGCTTCAATAATCTGGCTCATACTGATAAGATCTAATCTGATTAGGGCTGCAAATTTAGAAAAACTCTTCGAAAGTAATGACAGAATGTCAGTGTATTTGGTTCAAATAATAAGTGGGCGAGCTAACCGTTAAAAAAAATACCGAATCATGGATATTTCCTACATCTTTTGTATTTTTGGTTAGATGTATTTTTTTGAATAAAAGGGGTGAAATATTGAAAGTATCGCAGATTCTCTTCTATCTATCCTTAGAAATGGTCGAAAAATTGGGTTTTTTGAAAAAATATTCCTTCCAAAATTTGCAAATCTGACTTATTTCTTATTTCTTTCTTGCTTTATTTATCTTTATTATAGAAAAAACCATACGTTTATTTTAATTCTACCGAAATGAAAAAACTTGTTTTAGCTTCTTTCTTCCTATGTGCGATGTTTGTCAAGCCTGTGTTTGCTCAGGATGAAGTAACTAACGAAGAACTTTACAAATACGCTGTAGTTCAGGAGACGTTAGATTTGTTCCAATCTGAATTATCTGCTCAGGTAACTGAATATGTTGAAGCGCAAGCTCCTGAAATCAAAAATCGTTACAATGCTTTAGCCGGTGGTGAAGCCCCTGCTAATGATTCAGAAAAATCTTTTATTGACGGAGTGAATAGTATGAAGAGTGAGCGAACTTCTGAATTCACTGATGCTTACAAAACAATGATTAAGCGCGTACTAGGTGCTAAGACTTACTCTAAAGTGAAGAAAGCCGTAGCTAATGACAGCGATGCAAAACAACGTTATAATAACATTATACAGGCTATGCACGCTGCTAAAGAAGATGCTAGTGCATCGGCTGGCCAGTAAAAAACTACACTATACAACGAACGAAAGCCTCGCAGTATGCGGGGCTTTTTTGTTTCAAAATATGCTATAGACGACCGAATCGCTTTAGCCTACTAAACTTTCAATCTCTTGCTCCCCTTATCGAACAATACCGCCCCAGAGGAAACCCCTGAGGAGGTACTAACAACATTCACCTATGATTTTTAATGTTTACCCAAAATATCTACCGCTCAAGTAATTGCATTTTTTAGATTTTTTGTCACTTTTTTCACTTTATTTTTATTGTATTATACGCTCCATATCACTAACTACTCTGGTATGTTTCTGTAAATTTATTGTCTATTTTAGACTAACATTCGAGAAGATTATAGTAAGGCCAGTAGAACGGCCTGAATAGAGACCATTGACAACTTCTAAAGTAAGTATCAGCAATATCTGATTCTAGTCTAAAGTTGAAAGTACCACTGTAGTAAGGGATAGTTAATGTGAGTATAATATTGTAAATCAGTGCATTAGACTATTTACAGTACGCAATTTAAAATTGATTTGGTACGAGAGTGAATTTAAATAAGAGAAACAGGGCTACTGATTATAGTCCACCACCTCGACTGGTTGGGCTGAGTGTTCTCGCTCAAAGAAATCTTAGCAATTATCTGCTGATCATTATATTAAAAAGTTGAAGAACTCGAACTTATCGTTAAGCAGTTCGTAAGCAATGTTTCTGGCCTGCATCCGCTTTAGCAGAGCATCAAAATCATCAGGCGACTGTAGTTCAATGCCTACCAAAGCCGGGCCTTTCTCGCGGCTGGTTTTTTTAGTGTACTCAAAGTGAGTAATATCATCGTTAGGTCCCATTACTTCGGCCACAAACTCCTTCAAAGCTCCAGCACGCTGTGGAAACTGAATGATGAAATAATGCTTTAGTCCGCGAAATAACAGTGCCTGCTCCTTGATCTCCTCCATGCGGGTGATATCATTGTTTCCGCCGCTGACAATGCAAACTACATTTTTACCCCTAATCTCTTCCCGGTACTGCTCCAGCACGGCTACTGCTAACGCTCCCGCAGGTTCTACCACAATAGCTTCTTCGTTATATAGTTTCAAAATGGTATCGCACACCTGCCCTTCGGGAACCAAAGCCACCTCATTCAGTACCTCTCGGCAGATAGAAAACGTAAGCTCCCCTACCCTTTGCACCGCCGCACCATCCACAAATTTGTTGATGCTGGGTAGGGTTACAATCTCACCTTTATCCAGCGAAGTTTTCATGGCCGGAGCCCCTTCAGGTTCAATACCGATAATCTTAGTATCAGGGCTAATCTGCTTGAAGTAGCTTCCTACTCCCGCTGAAAGTCCACCCCCACCGACCGGCAGAAATAGATAATCGATGGGTTCATGGGAATCTAGTAAAATTTCGTAGCCTACTGTACCCTGCCCCTCAATGACTTTTTCATCATCGAAGGGAGGAATGAATGGGGCTGTTTGTTGCTCACTAAATGCCATAGCTTCGGCGCAGGCATCGTCGAAAGTATCTCCCACCAGAATTATCTCTATCGCATCTTTCCCAAACATCTTAACCTGATTTACTTTTTGTTTGGGAGTAGGGTTCGGCATGTAGATGTATCCACGAATCCCGAGGCGCTGGCAGGCGTAGGCTACTCCCTGGGCATGGTTGCCGGCACTGGCACAAACCACCCCGTTGGCCATGGCTTGGCGTGGCAAACTGGAAATTTTGTTGTAAGCTCCCCGAATCTTATAGGAGCGTACAACCTGCAAATCTTCCCGCTTCAGGTGAATCTGCGCTATGTATTGCTCCGATAGATTGAGGCTAGGCATAAATGGAGTGTGCTGTACAATACCTTTCAAGCGTCGGGCGGCGTTGATAATCTTTTCCACCGAGACAATCTGCTGACGCTCCATTTTTTTCTCTACCATCGTATTCATTGTCTAGGTTTTCACCGCTAAAATTCTCAATCGTTTATAATCTGCGTACCAGCTTCCTTCCCGAAATAGAGTTGAGCGGAGCGATTCTTGGGTTGCTTCCAGTAGCTTTTCTTTATGATGACTGGCTACGTCTGCTAGCCAGCGGCCAGCAAACATTCTAATCCATTCCTTAATGCCGTCTTCGGCTAATGTAGTCTCTCGGTAGTAATAGTGGGTTTGCTGTACCTCAAAACCTTCTGCTTCTAGTAGACTACTGTACTCTCCTACTGAAGGAAAGTACCATTGATTTTCAATGTTGATAACTTCATAGCCGAAATTCACTCGCTGCTTATTCAGTGCCGAAATGATTTGAGCAATATTGTTTTTGCCGCCTAGTTCAGCTACTAACCGACCTTTCGGTTTAAGATACTGATAGAGTTGCTGAATGGCCTGCTTGGCTTCGAGTACCCAGTGCAGTACCGCATTGGAAAAAACCGCATCAAACTGGGGTAACCCCGTGAGTTCAGTGGCATCCATCACCTGGAACTGCATATTGGGATACTGCTGCTTCGCCCGATGAACCATCTCTTCGGACTGGTCAATGCCTATTACTTCGGCTGCGGATTGAGCAATTTGATGCGTTAGCTCACCCGTACCACAGCCCAAATCCAGAATTTTTTCACCTTGCTGCGGATTGAGCCAGTCTATCAGACTACTACCGTACTGGTGAACGAAGGCGTGCTTTTGCTGATATAGGTCAGCATCCCACTGGTAAACCACTTTGTTAATTGAAAATTGATTGGGGATAATTGAAAGTGGTAAACAGCTTTTTATACATCTGCTATCTACCACTATTCTTTAAATTATGTGGTCTTATTTAGGGGCGCAGTTCGCGTACTTTGCTCCCTGCTTGCCACATTTCGGAGTTCTTTATCTCGTCTAGCTCTACCTGAAGTTTCTCCCGATAATCGGACTGGCTATTGCGCTCAATAGTAATGCGGGCTTCGTTTCCGGTGGCTACACTTTCGTACAGATCATCAAACACTGGTATTACAGCATCGCGGAAGCGGTCTTTCCAATCTAGCGCCCCCCGCTGAGCGGTGGTGGAGCAGTTAGCGTACATCCAGTCCATTCCGTTTTCGCCTACCAGGCGGATAAGGCTTTCGGTTAGTTCTTCTACGGTTTCATTAAATGCCTCACTGGGCGAGTGCCCCTTACCTCGCAATAAGTTGTATTGAGCTTCCATCACTCCGGCTAATGCCCCCATCAAAACACCTCGCTCACCGGTAAGGTCGCTATATACTTCTTTCTGGAAAGTGGTTTCAAACAAATAACCTGAGCCTACCCCGATACCCAGGGCCACAATTCGATCTTTAGCACTTTCAGTTACATCCTGAAAAATAGCGTAGCTGGAATTAATACCTTTTCCATCCAGAAATAATCGCCGTACACTGGTACCGGAACCCTTAGGAGCTACTAGCATCACATCTACGTTATCAGGCGGAATGATACCGGTCTCCCCGTGGAAAGTGACTCCAAAGCCGTGGGAGAACACCAAAGCTTTTCCATCAGTTAGGTATTCTTTCATGATAGGCCAAACGGCAATTTGCCCAGCATCAGAAAGCAGGTTGCAAATGATGGTGCCTCGTTCGCAAGCTTCTTCAATAGAAAAAAGGGTTTCACCTTCTACCCAACCATCTTCAATAGCCTTTTGGTAGGTTTTAGAGTCTTTGCGCTGGCCAATGATCACGTTAAAGCCATTGTCACGCAGGTTCAATCCCTGGGCGGGTCCCTGCACTCCGTAACCAAGAACGGCGATGGTTTCATCTTTCAGCGTTTCCAGTGCTTTGGATAGAGGGTATTCTTCCCGGGTTATTACGTTTTCGTCTACGCCGCCAAAATTAATGGTTGCCATGTGTTTTGTTTCGTTTAGTAGTTAAAAATTAAATGGTTCTATTGTTCGATTGTTAGTTACTGATTGCTGAAGACCTGGATGATTGAAGAATTGAATGAGTGAATAGTGTTGTTCAATAGCTGAACCGCTCTTTGTCATTAATCCTTATTCATTATCACCTTTCAATTGCGGCAGCCGCATGGTCCATTGCACACTGTTAGTTGCCAATTACTAATTGTTAATAGCTTACTCCTGTTGTGCGTTCGGGGTCTTTTAGCTCGTGAAACTCTTCGTCGGAGTACCAGCCTTCGGGACCAATATTTTTGGCGTACTGACTGAAGCGATACTGATCTTTGACCAACGCAATCCGCCCAGACTTAACGAATTCCAGAATACCGTGTGGCTCCAATAAGTGCAACATCGTAATGATGTCTTCTTTTTTACCCGTCTTCTCAATGATGATGTAGTCATCCACTGAATAAACCACTTTTGCCTGGTGGCGGTGGGCAACTGCCATGACCTCTTCCCGTGCAGCAAAGTTTTGAGTAGCCACCTTGTAGTAAGCAATCTGTCCGTAAAAGACTTGCTCATCTTCATTGTGAAATACAAACAGCACTCCGATAATTTTGCGAATCTGCTGGATGAGCTTTTGTATCTTGTTCTCATCATAGTCTACCACAATGGTGAAGCGCGAAATGCCTTTTCGCTCCGTATCCGAGACGGTCAGGCTTTCAATATTGGTTCGGCGGCGCGAAAATATAATGGTGATGCGGTTCAACAGACCAAAATTATTTTCGGTAAATACAATGATCGTATAGCGTCGTTTCATGATGATTACAGATTGGAAGATTACAAATTGGAAAAAGCCAGCACCTTGTTACTCTAATCGGATTTGATCTACTCCGGCTCCGGAAGGTACCATCGGAAATACATTGGCTTCTTTTTCTACCATCACTTCCAGCAGATACGACTGCTCAGAATTAATCAGTTTATCAATAGATGCCGCTAGATCGTCGGCGTGATTACATTGGTGCCCTTCAATCCCAAATCCTTTAGCAATCGTGATGAAATCAGGGTTAGCCAGTTCTACAAATGAGTAGCGCGTATCGAAAAATAGTTGCTGCCACTGCCGTACCATCCCCAAATAATTATTGTTCATAATAATTATTTTTACCGGCTGTCCAGTTTGGGCAATGGTCCCTAGCTCCTGAATAGTCATTTGAAAGCAGCCGTCTCCAATAATGGCGTATACATCGCGATCCGGTGCTCCCATTTTTGCTCCTAGCGCTGAAGGTAAAGCGTAGCCCATCGTACCTAACCCCCCCGAAGTAAGCCAGCTGTCGGTTCGGTTAAACTTAGAATAGCGAGCTGAAGCCATCTGATGCTGTCCTACGTCGGCCACAATCACTCCTTCGCCATTGGTTTTCTCAGAGAGTAGGCGTATCACTTCGCCCATCTTGATACGTTCGGCTTCAGCCGTAAAATCGTGTTGAATAACTTTCTGGTATTCTTCTTCGTAGCATTTTTCAAATTCAGCTAGCCAGGCATCGTGCTTTCGGGTCTCGACTTGCTTAGTGAGTTCAACCAATGCGGCTTTGGCATCGGCAATAATACCTACCGTAGCCGGTACGTTTTTGCTGATTTCAGCGTGATCAATATCAATATGAATGACCTTGGCTTGTTTGGCGTAACGTTCTAGGTTACCGGTAACCCGATCATCAAAGCGCATGCCTACCGCAACAATTACATCGGCCTGATTGGTTAGGACATTGGGGCCGTAGTTGCCGTGCATCCCTAGCATGCCTACGTACAACGGGTGTTCGGATGGAAAAGCCGAAAGGCCCAGCAGAGTGCTGGCTACCGGAATACCGGTTTTCTCTACAAAAGTTTTTAACTCTTCCTGGGCTTCCGAAAGCAGTATTCCGTGACCGGCAAATAAGAAGGGACGCTGAGCACTGTTTAACAGCTCAACAGCATTGCTAATATCCTTTTCGCGGGGAGCATGGGCTGGCTTATAGCCTTTAATCTGCTTACGCTTTTCGTAGGTAAACGGAATACTCATTTCTTTAAACTGAGCATCCTTGGTGATATCGATGAGCACCGGACCGGGCCGACCAGACCGGGCGATGAAAAACGCTTTGGCGATGATGTAGGGAATCTCATCCGGATTAGCAACCTGATAGCACCACTTGGTAATAGGCATGGCCAAACTCATTACGTCAGTTTCCTGAAAAGCATCGGTTCCCAGGTAGGGCTCCGCTACTTGCCCAGTGATGCAGACAATGGGTACCGAATCCAGCATGGCATCGGCAATACCGGTAATCAGGTTAGTAGCCCCCGGACCCGAGGTAGCAAAGCAGACGCCCGGTTTCTTGGCCATTTGGGCGTAGCCTTCGGCCGCATGGGTAGCTCCCTGTTCGTGGCGAACCAGTACGTGATTTAACTGATCGCGATGGTGAAATAGCGCATCGTAAATGGGCATAATCGCTCCCCCAGGGTAGCCAAAAATAGTATCAACCCCCTCCTCAATCAAAGAAAGAATCACTGCCTCAGAACCGTTTACCACTTGGTCAGTCTCTTTCGTCAGAATATTCTCCGCCTCGTGGTCGTGGTGTAACGGATGATCGTATAACTTCTTTACTGTTTTTTCAGTCACTAATGCCATATCTACTTAATTACAAATTGAAAATGTAAAATTGTTATCGTTTATGGTCCAGTTGCTCAATTTCGGCCGCCGCGCAGTTCAATTGCTGAATGATAGAATGAGTGAGTGCTATTATCATTAGTCATTAATCATCATTCATTGCATATTGTTCATTGCTCGTCGGTTACACAACCGTTGGAAGCAGACGAAACTGACTTTAAATATTTATAAAGCAAACCAGATGTTTGCGGTGGTGACGGTTGCTGCCACTGATTTTTTCTCTGCTCCAGTTCTTCGTCGCTCAGATCTACCCTTAGTTGGTTATTTTCAATATCAACCAGAATTTGGTCCCCATCCTGCAACAGGCCAATCGGCCCACCTTCAAAAGCCTCAGGGGTAATATGTCCCACCACAAAACCGTGGGTTCCTCCCGAAAAGCGTCCGTCGGTAATCAAAGCCACCTTATTGCCTAGCCCAGCTCCCATAATCGCTGAGGTAGGTTTTAACATCTCGCGCATACCTGGTCCTCCCTTAGGGCCTTCGTAACGAATTACGATGACATCGCCCGCCTGAATCTTTCGCTGGTCAATAGCCTCATTAGCATCATCTTCACTATCAAACACTCGAGCAGTTCCTTTAAATTCTAAACCTTCCTTACCTGTGATTTTTGCTACCGCACCTTCGGGAGCCAGATTACCAAAGAGCATCTGCAGATGGCCGGTTTCTTTAATTGGCTGGCTCATCGGATAAATGATCTTTTGTCCTTCAGCCAAATCGGGAAACTTCTCCAGGTTTTCGCCAATTGTTTTTCCGGTCACGGTCAGGCAATCCTCGTGTAGGAACCCTTCTTTCCCGAGCAACTTCATCACCGCTGGGATTCCTCCTACGTTGTGCAGGTCTTCCATTAGGTACTTACCACTAGGTTTCAGGTCGGCAATGTAGGGCGTACGATCGCTTATTTCCTGGAAATCTTGCAGCGTGAGTTGGATACCCACGCTTTTGGCCACCGCAATCAAATGCAGCACGGCGTTGGTAGAGCCGCCCATCGCCATGATTAATGTCATGGCGTTATCAAACGACTTGCGGGTTAGTACATCCGACGGCTTAATATCTTCTTCCAGTAGATAGCGAATGGCTTTTCCTACCTGCTTTAGTTCCTCCTTTTTATGGCTGCTAGTGGCCGGATTAGAAGAGCTATAAGGCAAACTCATACCCATTACTTCAATAGCCGATGCCATAGTATTTGCGGTATACATTCCACCGCAGGCTCCAGCCGTAGGACACGACCGCTTTACTACTTCTCTAAAATCTTCGGGAGTAATATCACCGGTAATTTTCTTACCGTAAGCCTCGAAAGCCGAAACGATATTTAAGTCTTCGCCATTGTAGTGTCCCGGACTGATAGTGCCACCGTATACCAGAATGGCCGGGCGGTTTAGTCTACCGAGTGCCATCATGGCTCCGGGCATATTTTTATCGCAACCTACCACGGGCACCACGGCATCGTAGCATTGCGCTTGCACTACCGTCTCGATAGAGTCCGCAATGATATCGCGGGAAGGAAGTGAGTAGCGCATACCGGGTGTACCCATTGACATACCATCACTTACACCAATAGTATGAAAAACCAGGCCGATTAAATCGTGCTGCTGGATGGACTCTTTAATATCCTGAGCAAAGCCATTCAGGTGCATATTACAGGTATTACCTTCGTACCCGGTGCTGGCAATGCCTACCTGGGCTTTGGAAAAGTCTTCGTCTTTCAGTCCTACTCCGTAAAGCATGGCCTGAGCACCTGGCAGTGAATCATCCTGCGTAAGGGTGGCGCTGTACTTATTAAGTTGATTACTCATAGTGTATAAAAAAAGCCCTTCCCAGGGTGAGAAGAGCTTCATACTAATAATATACTTCTATTCTCACCCCGTTGTTGGCGTAATAATGACTAGGACCACCACGATAATGACAATAGAAAAGATCATTTGCTATTTTAATTGAAGCGTTAAACATATAAACTGTCAGCGAGTATTGCAACTTTCACTCGTTTTATTTGACTGAACATTAAGCATTTACCTTGCTGCTGGCATATACAAGCTGCGCAATTTTATCGCCTACCTCTTCGGTAGATAACGGATTTTCCGAGTTAATATCCTCGGTAGCTTCGCCGTTGTCTAATGTTTGTTGTACTGCGGCCTTAATTGCTTCACTTTCTTCCACCATGTCGAACGCGTAGTTAAGCATCATAGCCGCTGATAGAATCGCCCCTACCGGATTAGCCCGCATCTGACCAGCCACTTCGGGGTAAGACCCGTGGATAGGTTCAAACAGGGCAGCTTTCTCGCCCATAGAAGCCGAAGGAAGCATGCCTAGTGACCCAGTAATGACCGAGGCAGCATCAGTAAGTATATCGCCGAACATATTTTCGGTGAGCACCACATCAAATACTGATGGGTTTTGGATGAGTTTCATCGCCGCATTATCGATGTACATATAATCCAATTTGATTTCAGGGAAATCCTGGCTGTATTCGCGCACGGTTTCCCGCCACAATCGGGATGTAGCCAGTACATTCGCTTTATCTACCAACGTCACTTTCTTCTTCCGCTTCATCGCAGCTTCAAAAGCCAGTTTGGTAATTCGACGAATTTCTTCTTTACTGTAAATGCTGGTATCGAAAGCTACTTCGCCGTTCTCACTACGACCCCGAGGCTCACCAAAGTAGATGCCACCGGTCAATTCCCGAAATACCACAAAATCAACTCCGTCTACGATCGTGGCTTTTAGGGGTGAAATTTCTCTAATTGCGGGATAGCTCTTGATAGGTCGAACATTACTAAACAGGCCAAGCTTTTTCCGCATGGCTAGCAGCCCTTGTTCGGGGCGAACTTTGGCATTAGGATCATTGTCGTATTTAGGATGGCCGATGGCTCCAAAGAGGATGGAATCCGCACTTAGGCACAATTTCTCGGTTTCTTCGGGAAATGGGTCACCGGTCTCATCAATAGCTGCCGCACCTACCAGCCCTTCTTCAAAGGTAAAGTCATGTTCAAAAGCCCTTCCAACTGCACGTAGTACTTTCAGCGCTTGCTTTGTTACTTCCGGGCCAATTCCATCCCCGGCTAGTACTGCTATTTTCTTTTGCATTTTTCTGGTATTTCGTTTATATGAGCGCGTAAATATAGAGTTTAGCTTGAATAAAGCGCTTCCTTCTCAAAATTTTCTATCTTATCCCGCTGGCTTAACAGGTAATCAATATCATCATAGCCCTGCTCCAGACAGTATTTTTTGTAGGGGTTAATCTCAAATGATTCGCTATCGCCGGTGTCTACCAGCGTAATGGTTTGAGCTGACAGATCAACGCGCAGCTGCATGTCAGGTTGCTCAGCGTAATGGCGAAATACCTGCTGTAAAAACGCTTCACTGACTTGTACTGGCAGTAGCCCATTATTTAGTGCGTTGTTCTTGAAGATATCAGCAAAGAAGCTGGAAACCACCGCCTTGAAGCCGTAATCATAGATAGCCCAAGCGGCATGCTCCCGGCTGGAACCACTCCCAAAGTTTTTCCCTCCTACTAATATCTCCCCTTTTACGGTAGAGTCATTTAGTATGAAATCTTCTTTCGGATTTCCCTGCTCATCGTAGCGCCAATCACGAAACAGATTATCGCCAAACCCTTCCCGGGTGGTAGCCTTAAGAAACCGCGCCGGAATAATCTGGTCCGTGTCTACATTCTGCGCAGGCAGCGGAACAATGGTAGAGGTAAGTGTTTTGAATTTATCCATTTTTTCTCGTTGAGACGCAAGATATTGCGTCTGTACATCAGATCTTAGTAGCGATGACGATGCCGGTAGACCAGCTCATTTTGGTTAAATGTAAATCTGCTCTGTCTTCTAGATATTCCATTAACGCTTGAGCCTTTTCCTGATGTCCATCTGGCCAACCAGGCTGAGAGAGCATATCGTCAATTATGTAGAATGCACCTACTTTAAGTAGCTCAAGCGTTTGTTCAATCACACAGTATTTTCCAGGCCATGAATCAGCAAAAATCAAATCGAGCTTTTCACCTTTATATTGTTTGATCCACTGCTCTCCATCTGCACAAACCAACTGAACTTGACTATTCTCAGTAAACGCTTCAGCAGCAATATTTGTCAGGCTTCGATCATTATCGATTGAAACAACCTTTGAGCCAGCATCCATCCCGTCTACAATCCAAGCTAAAGCTAAACCGGTTCCGGTACCAATCTCCAAGAAATTCCCTTTTGGCTTAGAGGCTACTAAAGTCTTCAGTAGGGAACCAACATATCTATCCGACGACATATTGAATCCCACCTTCTTAGTTTGCTTTTCTATATTTGAATAAATAGAAGGTGTATGTACAGTAGCCAACTCGCTCATTGTTAAACTAACTCAGGTTCAGTAAGCATTTCTCTAACGTCAGTGATGTGCCCGTTGATGGCGGTAGCTGCTGCGGTTAACGGACTGGCTAAGAAGGTTCTTGCTCCAGGGCCCTGCCGACCTTCAAAGTTTCGGTTAGAGGTGGAAACACAGTACTCGCCTTTGGGCACTTTATCTTCGTTCATACCTAGGCAAGCTGAGCAGCCAGGTTGTCGCAACTCGAATCCTGCTTCCTCGAAAATCTTATCCAGCCCCTCTTTGCGAGCTTGCAACTCTACTTGCTTAGAACCGGGAATAATCATAGCGTTTACATGCTGCGCTTTCTGCTGCCCTTTCACCAGACTGGCTACTTTGCGTAAATCTTCAATGCGGGAATTGGTGCAGCTTCCGATAAACACGTAGTTTACTTTTTTGCCCAGTAATGACTGGCCAGGCTCTAAGTCCATGTACTGTAACGATTTAGCAAACGAACCCTGTTCTTCTACCGGAATATCTTCCAGCGTCGGAATGCTGGCAGTAATCTTGATGCCCATTCCCGGATTGGTGCCGTAGGTAATAAACGGAGTAATATCAGCCGCATCGAATGTCAGTACTTTATCATACTCGGCATCCGGGTCGCTGGATAAGGTTTTCCAATATTCTACCAGACGTTCAAATTCTTCGCCTTTGGGGGCAAACTCCCGGCTGCGAGTGTATTCAAAGGTGGTTTCGTCGGGAGCAATCATGCCACCCCGAGCTCCCATTTCAATGCTCATGTTACAGATCGTCATCCGCGCTTCCATAGAAAGACTACGGATGGCTGACCCGGCAAACTCCACAAAATAACCCGTACCGCCACTAGCGGTAATCTGAGCGATGATGTACAGGACAATATCTTTAGAAAACACGCCTTCACCCAGTTCACCGTTTACTTCAATCTTCATCTTTTTGGGCTTGGTTTGCAGAATGCACTGTGTAGCTAGTACCTGTTCAACCTCGCTGGTTCCAATACCAAAGGCTACGCAGCCGAAAGCTCCGTGGGTAGAAGTATGGCTGTCGCCGCAGACAATAGTCATTCCCGGTAGAGTAATGCCCAGTTCTGGTCCAATGACATGCACAATTCCTTGAAACGGATGCCCCAGGCCGTATAGCTCAACTCCGAATTTCTCGCAGTTTTCGGTTAACTTATTCACTTGAGTTCGGGAAAGGGCTTCCTGAATAGGAAGGTGTTGGTCTTTGGTAGGCACATTATGGTCAGCGGTAGCAATGGTTTGCTTAGGTCGGGCAACTCCAATGCCCCGCTGCGTTAATCCGTTAAAAGCTTGAGGGCTGGTTACCTCATGAATAAAATGGCGATCTATATAAAGTACATCGGGACCATTCTCAATGCTGCTTACTACGTGCGAGTCCCAGATTTTATCAAATAAAGTTTTTCCAGACATGAATTTAATGATTGATGATTAGTGAGTAATGATTAATGAAAATGTCAAACACTATATTGAAAGCATCGTCAATTATTAATCATTCGTCATTATTCATTCAGTTAATAAGCCTTCCATCATATCTTTCAGCGCGGCATCTGACACTTCTTTTTCCCGATCGGCTAGCTCTAAAAACTGCTGGTAGACATCATTTACGTCTTCTTTGTTTACTTCATAGCCCAATGCCCGAAGCTTATAGAGCAGCGCGTGGCGACCACTACGAGCCGTAAGCACAATGGCTGAACCTTCGGCCCCGACCGTTTCGGGATCAATGATCTCGAAGTTTTCCCGCAGCTTGATGATTCCGTCCTGATGTATACCTGAAGAATGAGCGAAAGCATTAGCTCCGACAATGGCTTTGTTGGCCTGCACTGGTAGGTGCATGGTAGATGAAACCATCCGGCTGGTAGGCACTAGTTCTTTGGTATTAATACCGGTTTCAAAACGATCTTTGTAACGACTGTTGATAATCATCACTACTTCTTCTAACGAGCAGTTGCCGGCTCGCTCGCCCACTCCGTTCAACGTACATTCAATCTGTCGGGCCCCGTTGATAACTCCCGCAATGGCATTAGCAGTGGCTAGCCCTAAATCATCGTGGGTGTGCATACTCATCACCACTTCATCCTTAAAGGCAGGAATCTCTTCTACCATACGTTTGCACATTGCACCCCACTCTTCCGGCACAGCGTAGCCCACTGTATCGGGTAGGTTGATGGTAGTGGCTCCGGCGTCAATCGCTACCTTTGTAAATTTAATTAGATAATCAATATCAGCCCGGGAAGCATCCATCGGAGAAAACTCTACATTATCGCAGTATTTTTTCGCTCGGCTCACCGCATGCTCCACCATTTTTAGCACTTCATCGCGAGTTTTGCGCATCTGATGCTCAATATGAATATCCGATACGGAGATGAAGGTATGTATTCGAGGACTAGCGGCATTTTCTACGGCTCGAGCAGCAGTATCAATATCGGCATCCAGGCCTCGGGCCAGTGCGCATACGGTAGACTTCTTGAGCGTATTGGCAATCGTTTTTACCGCATTAAAATCTTGCGGAGAGGAGATCGGAAATCCAGCTTCTATGATGTCCACCCCTAAATTTTCCAGTTGTTGGGCTAAGACCAACTTTTCTTCCGGGTTTAATTTAGCACCGGGTACCTGCTCGCCATCGCGTAGGGTGGTATCAAATATGTAAATTCGCTGTTTCATAGAATAAAACCGAGTTATTTGCAACAGAAAATGCTAAAATGTACAGATTCAATCTATAAACCAATACAAAAAAAGCAAATATTACGATGTCTATTTTAAAAACATTACCAGTAAATCTGTTATTTTTGGATATATAAGCCTATTTATTAATAAATAATTACGATGGCTAAGCCAAAATCCGTCGATTTGCAAGTTCTATTGGATTCGTTAAGTAAATCTGAAAAACGTTATATTACGCTGGAGCTTCAGAAGCTAGGCGGCGAACTGAAGATCCAGCAACTCTTCGAAGCTTATACTACCTATCAGCTTACCGATGAAGATGAGATACTCTCTCATTGCCCTCAGATAAAAAGCTCTCAGTTTTCTAACTTAAAAGCCCATTTATACCAAAAGGTTCTACACTTTCTGAGAGATTATCACCTGTCGCACAGTAAAGATATTCAGCTTAGGGAGTGTATTGATCACGCCCAATTACTGCTGGACCGGGGCCTACACCGGCAGTGTACTAAGCTCCTGGCCAAAGCAAAAAAGCTGGCTGCCCAGAACGATAACCTGGAACTAAACCTAGAAATTCTGAAATTACAAAAGCAGGTTTTTGCCCAGGGCATTGGTGGGGAGAGTCAGCAAAAAGTGAACGACATTATCCGCGAGGTGCAAGACGTAACTCAGAAAATCAACAACGTAAATCTGCTCTCCAATATACAGGTGCGCTTAAATAACTGGTACGTACGGAAAGGCTTTGTTAGAAAGGAAACCTACTCTGACGAGATTGCCCAGTACATTCAACAGCATCTACCAGAGTATAATGAATCTTCTCTTTCGTTTCACGAACGTCTTCAACTCTACGAAGTGTATGTTACCTACTATCTGTTTACCCAGAGCTTTTCCCAAGCTTTCAATTACGCCCAACGCTGGGTAGGGCTTTTCAAAGTGCATCCGGAGTTTATTCCGCTGAAACCCATGGAATATATCCGGGGATTGCATAAGCTGCTTATTGCCCAACAGCGGGTGCACCGCTACGAAGAGTTTCTGGAAACTATGCAAACGCTCAAACAGGTGGGTCAGCTACCCAACCTCAAGTTAAACGGTAACCTACGGGCTACGCTATTCAAGTACATCACTATTCACGAGCTAAATGCCTACTTTCTGACCGGAAATTTCACCGAGGGCACTGAGTTGGTAGCCCAGAAAGCTCAGGAGATTAATCAGTTCGTAGACCAACTGGGAAGGCACGCTACCATTACTTTTTACTACAAGATTGCCTGTATGTACTTTGGTGCCAGCGACTATCGGCAGGCTAGCTACTGGCTACAGAAGATTATTAACGAACAGCAGATAGATCTACGGGAGGACATTCACTGCTTTGCCCGTATTCTCAATCTCATCAGCCACTATGAGCAAGGTAATACTGATCTGATTGACTACCAAATCAAGTCCACCTATCGTTTTCTGTTACTCAGAGATGATTTAGGGCAATACCAGGCTTACATACTGGGATTCTTGAAGAACCTTTCTTCCGAAACTACCGAATCGGAACTGACACAACGCTTTGATGAACTTCGTCGCCAAATGCTTACGCTCATTGACAGTCCCTACGAAAGCCGAGCTTTCATCTATTTCGATATTGTTTCTTGGCTAGAGAGCAAGATTCGTAAGCGTACCGTTGAGGAAGTGATTCAACAGAAAGCCTTACGACGGATGCGGCAATTAGCAGATGTGGCCAGATAAAATGTTCAAATGTTCAAAAATATACAATCTTACGTGAACACCACGAAGCGGCCGCGAGAACACCCAAATACCTGAACACATTTAGTGTTAACCCCGCAACGAAGAGGGAACTCTAAACGATTCGGCTTTGGATTCTTTCATTTGTTGCTTTAGCTGCTGCCGAGTGGCATAGTACTGCTGTAGCCGGTTGCCTAATAGTTTTCGTAACTGGTTAAAGCCTGTTAGTGGAGCTGCCAGCCAGGAATTTGGTAATGAAGTCTTGGGTAAATCCAATAGGTCAGCCACTTTATCGCCTAACAAAAAGCGCATGTAGCGAGCGGCAAGCTGCTGTCCGTCAAACACCGCACTATCGGGTACTACCTCTAATAATGATTTGGTTAGCTCCCGACCCGCCTGACTGGGTGCATGCTGCCGTTCTGAAATACGCTTCGTTAGCCAGAATGCCTCTTTGTTCGTATCAGGTACCAATCGCTCGTCAACCCCCATAATATGATTAGCCACGTTCCAAAGGTGGATGTACGCCTGGGCATCTTCCTGCGATACTTCAATTCCAATCTTCCTCAATCCCCGAATGGGTAGCACAGAAAATGACAGATTAGTACCCGCCATATCTTCTTGATTGATAGGCTGTCCCCAGGTTTGGTTCCACCCTCCCTTTTGCCAGATATGGTAGCGAATAGCTGCGTGGGTTAATCTTACTTTCTGAGCGCTGCAAATAGCCTTACCATCCGGCCCAAATCCGTTCTTTTCTCCTACGTCAAGCAAGTACTGCCCGGTTTCTGCCAAGCGCTTCGCCGGATTCTTGCGCAAACGCTCGGATAAGTATAGTACCTGCGCTCCGTTAGCCGCCGCATAATCAAAGGGTAGTGAAAGTAGGCCTAGCATCAGCAGTAGATCAGAGATATTATTTTCTAAAAACTTTTGCCCCTGCTGCATAAGTTTAGGATCAGTCCAACGGGGTAGTTTACGGGTCGTTTCCAGAAAATGTACCACTGAGTCCGGCAACCCTTCGGGAAGTTTGTAAGAGTTTATGCTAAGTGCCTGAATGGTATCTCGGTACTGAGAAGAGCGTTTGTCACTCATTAAGTCTGCTACGGCTTGGTCAGCCAGCGAATCGGTTTGCTGACGCATTTCATTGAGAAATTCATCAGTATATATGGTTATTTTACTCATGAGTTGGGTTTTGTTTCATAACAAACCTGCTTTGCATTGGTTCTGCTACCTACAATTATCTATTATGATTTCACTCGCTCCTTACATCGCCCATCCGAGTAAGCCAGTAAATCTCAAAAAATGGTCAACCAGCAAAACCGGAAAGTTTACGCATAAATCTGAGACCAAGGCTATCCGCGATCAGAATATTGAACACTTACGCGAACTCCAGGATAAGTTGTACGCACTCGACCGCTATTCGCTGCTCATTATCTTCCAGGCGCTGGACGCTGGCGGAAAGGATAGTACTATAAAACATGTTATGTCAGGGGTAAACCCGCAGGGTTGCCAGGTATTCAGTTTTAAAAAGCCCAGCGCAAAAGAATTAGATCACGATTTTCTGTGGCGTACCTATCAGGCAATGCCCGAACGGGGCCGGATTGGTATTTTTAATCGTTCTTACTATGAGGAGGTACTGGTTACTCGCGTTCACCCCGAAATCATTATTGGTCAGAACATTCCGGGAATTCGAAACCTTAGTGATATTAGCAAAGAGTTTTGGCAAAACCGCTACCGTTCTATTAATGAGATGGAACAACATTTGGTCCGCAACGGCACCGTGATACTGAAGTTTTTCCTACACCTTTCCAAGGAAGAGCAAAAAAAGCGATTCCTGAAACGTATTCACCGTCCGGATAAAAATTGGAAATTTACGATGAGCGATATCCAAGAACGTGAGCACTGGGATGCTTATCAGAAGGCTTTTGCTCAGGCTATTACCCATACCTCAACCGAAGTGGCTCCCTGGTATATTATTCCAGCTGATCATAAATGGTTTATCCGTACGATTGTAGGAGAGATTATTGTCCGTAAACTCCGATCACTCAATCTCCATTATCCAATCGTAACTCCCCAGAAACGAGAAAATATTGAAAAAGCTCGCATTCTGTTGGAAAACAACCCTGATAGTTAATAAAACATAAGTGTTTAAGTCGTCCACCTAAACCGGATATTCAAGCGCCCGGTGCTCAAAGCTACACCAACGAACCTACTACTAGATTTTCAAGTTTTGTAAGTACTTACTACTCTTCTTTATATCCGCCAATGGATCGTCGGAAGCATCCTGCTCTACAAAAATATGCTGTACATTTGCCTCTTCAGCTGCCCGAAGAATCTCCACAAAATCTAACACCCCGCTGCCAACAGGCTGAAAACTATCAGGTGGCAGCGTAATGGCTCGGTAAGTTTGCGGGGTACTCTCTTTTTTGTCCTTTAGGTGGAGCAGTTGGATACGATCAGCATACTGGCGAATATATTCGGCCGGATTATAACCGGCTACCGACACCCAGAATACATCTAATTCCAAGCAGACTAGTTCCGGGTCAGTTTCAGACAATAGTATTTCCATCGGCGAACTCTCCTCCATCGGCTGAAATTCAAACGAATGATTATGATACCCCAACTGGATTCCGGCCTGTTGACAAGCCTCTCCGGTCTGGTTTAGTTTTTCAGCTAGTAGCTTGTAAGTATCCAATCCACCCCGGTTTTGAGGAAAAATGTATGGAAAAACAAAGTAGTTTACTTCGTGCTCGCCAGCCTGCTCAATTGCCTTTTCCAGTGTATAACTAGCAGGGGGAGGATTAATGCCGAAGGCCATCATTGGCTCCCAATTTCCGGTTAGTAAAGGCGAAAGAAAGTGGGTACTGTTCACAGATAAACCCAAGCTCTTCAGAACGGGTTGTAATTGTGGGAGCAATTGGCTGTCAAATAACTCTATTTGCTGATACCCGGCATTACGAATAGCTTCCAGCGTTTCCTGAGGCTTTTCTACCATTTCATCCCGTACAGTATATAATTGTAATCCAAGACGCTCGGTAAGATTACTCAATGAGGAAACTGAAAATTTAACCGGGACTAGAGAAGCAGCTCCCCAAAAGCTGGCTTGCTGTAAAAAACTTCGGCGGGATAAGACTCGTTGCTCCATAGCGTTTTATTACGGTAGTAAAGTAACGAGGATTCTTCTATTTTTCTTGTTTCTTTATTGGCGGGCTCGAAAAAGAAAAGTGCTAGCCAATGAGCCGCACCTTTGCTGCGAGTTGGTAAAATTCAAATATTGTTTAGCCTACGCGGCTCGGCCTACGCGGCCCGACCTAAGCAGCCCAGCTAGCTGATTATCCTAAAAGCACTTTAGAATTGTTTTCTTTAAAGCTATGGCAGGGAATATAGATACTAACTTCAGTGCCTAAAAAAGGCTGTCCTTTTAAGGTAATCTCGCCGCCAAGCTTTTCTATATTACTCTTGGCAATAAATAGCCCCAAGCCGCTACCTTCAGCATGTTCGTGGCCTCGGTAAAACATATTAAAGGCTCGCTGCTGCATGGTTCGGTCCATCCCTAAACCATTGTCTTTTATTTTAATTTTGACTCCGTTTTTATAACTACGAACCGATATCTTCGTAACCGAATCGCTGGTATTAGTTTTTCTGAATTTGATACTGTTCTCGATAATACTCCGAACCGAATTAGCCACCACTCTTTCGTCGGTAGCTACTTTAAGATTGGGATTGGCGGTGAGATGAAACAATACTTCTTTTCGGCCTGGGTACCGGTCAAACTCATCAATCACTGACTCTAACATTTCCCGCAGCGATACTTCGGTAATAGTAGCTTCTTTTTCGTTGGCATACTGTAATTCCATCAGGCTATGCAACGTATGCTTCAGTTTATCGGCGCTAGTCTGAATATAATTTAGGTAAGTACGCAGATTTTCCGGAACTGAATCTTCTATTCCGGCCAGTTCAAGCATGCCCTGTATAGAGGCCAGGGGACCTTGTAGGTCGTGTGACATACGGTAGAAAAGTCTTTCTAACTGCTCGTTTTTCTGTTTCAGTGCATCGGTAGCCTGCATCAGATGACGGTTGTCTTTAGCTACCAGCATAAAACCTTCCAGTTCACCATCCATTGCCAATACCGAGAACGAGATTGATACTGGAACTTTTTGGCCTTTTCCGGTCTGAAACTGGGTACGCCGGTTGTACACTTGTTCCTTTTCCATGGTCTCCTGTAACAGAGCCTGCAGAAATTCAAATTGCTGCTTAGGGAATAAATCATAGATGTTATGATCTACCAGTTCATCGGAAGGTATACACAGTAGTTCCTCAGCTATCTGGTTGGCATAAATAACACGGTAATTCTCATCAAAGATGAGTACCATATCTGCTATACCTTTAACTAGGCTAGCAATGTATTTGCTAGAAGATAATCCTTCAACGCGACTGGTAATAGTATTGGGTAGAAATTGATGCATATACTTGACCTTACACTTTTCAAAAACACTTGCGTACGTAGGGTAGGGGTGTAAGTAGTGTACTGGTTTGAAAAATCAGCCTAGTTGTGGTGAACTGAACTGAGCACAGGCCCCTCATGACTCTGATGATGAGTCCGGAATCCAAGTATAAGATCAAGAATATATTGAGATTGTACATGAAACTGCTGACCACACCCTCCGGAGAGAGAGCCTAAAACAAACGCAACAGTGCAGGTAGCACTTTTCAGCATTCGCCCTATAATATGTCGCTTAATATTTTTCATTTTACCAACTATATTTATAACTCATGTAATTTTACTTAACAAATATGACAAAAAATATTTGAATAAACAAATTATATATTAAAAAAGTTATATTTTTAATAGAATATTATAATATCGGATAGCTCAGGAAACCATGAAAATGATTTTCCTGAAAAGAAGTTTTTTGTATAAAAAACTGATTATGAAATATATGTATGTACTGAACATATACATTTTGCCTTAGAAATTTCAACTCTAAAAGCACAAAACTTACGCATACCTGATTTATCTAATCTTATTAGATGTAAAGTATTGTGAAGAAGTTGAAGTCCACTTTCCAATCAATTCTTACCTATCTACAGATTTTCATAATTACTACCATGTTAGGTATTAAAGCTTTTAGTATTCGCAAAATAAGTTTAGTCCGAGATTTCTTCCCTAGCTAAACTATAACAGTTATCAGTAGACAGTAAGCAAACGAGTCTTTCACACCTCTGTAATCGATACACTCATTCAAACATTCGTTTAGTACTGATTAACGAAGAAAGTTATTCGAAGTAGTATATTTAAGCCCTTCACTTTAGTAAAGCTGACTGGCTTTGCTCATTGATGATTTATTGATAAATTAAGTAGTCGTTTCAATAGATGATCTATAAAAGTGAGGTTTTACGTTCTACTGCTTCTGATATTCACCATTTTCCACGTAAATTTTCTGGTTGCCCAAGATAAACTAGATAGCTTATATTCACTACTCCATAAACAGAATCATCCGGATAGCCTGTTGCAGCTTCACAGTCAATTATTCGATGCCCAATTAGACAGTGATTATCAGCGAGCTAAAGATCATGCGGAGGAGGCACTAAAACTAGCCCGAGATTTGAAAAACCACCAACTCTTATGTGAAGCCCTGGAACATGTTGGGGTTTGGCATCAGTACCGGGGTAATTACGACAGTGCATTACTATTTTACGAAGAAGCTCTATCAGTTGCTGAACAGCAGCAAGATAACGCTTTAGCGGTTCAAATGAATAACAGCATCGGAACGGTCTATTTTAGAAAGGCTGACTTCGACGTCTCAGTACAATATTTTCTTAAGTCACTGGAAGCAGCCGAATTAATTGAAGACTCTACTTCATTAGCAGGTGGTCTTAATAATGTGGGGGCCATCATGGAGTTGCAAGAACGTTACGACGAAGCCTTGGACTATTATCAACAGTCGCTGCGTATCAAGAAGCAGCTAGGCGATTCTTTAAGTTACGCCCGCACATTAAATAATATCGGGAACGTGTACGGAAATCTGGAGCAAAACGAGGAAGCGGCTCGATACCTCGAGCAAGCCCTCCGGATAAAAAGAAAGAGTGACAAAGACGGAAGCCTGGCTCTTTCACTAACCAACTTGGGAATTGTTTACAAAGACCTAAAGCAGTATGATAAAGCCCTAAATTGCTATCATGAAGCATTAGAAATAGATCGCCGGCTAGGCAAGAAAGAAGGTATGCTCTCCATAGCCAATAATCTGGCCGAATTATTTATTCAGACGGAACAGTTAGATAGCGCGCTTGATTACGCTAATCGGGCGTATAAACTCGCTATTGATATTGATGCTAAGGAAAGACTTCTTGGATCAGCAAATACCCTTGCTAAAATACACGAGCTAAGAAACGAAAATTCATTAGCGCTTCAGTATTTGCACCGTTACAATGATCTTAGAGAAGAAATATTCAACGAAAACAAAAGTCAGCAAATTGCTGAGTTAGAGGCTCGTTACGAAACCGAAAAAAAGGAACTAACCATTGAAAAACTAGAGCAGGAGAAACAAGTACATTCGCTGGAAATACAGCAAGCCCGAACCCAGCAATTGATTTACCTACTGCTGTTACTAATCATCGCTTTGTTAGGGGTAGTAGGGCTTTATTTTTATCGTACTAAAATAAAAACGAATCGACTTTTGTCGGCCCAGAATAAACAACTTGCTCACCTAAATGCTACCAAAGATAAACTCTTTGCTATAGTGTCGCATGATCTAAAAAATCCGCTTTCCGCCTTCCGAAGTATTACTGAGACGCTGCATCAGCATATGACTGAAATGTCGCCGAAAGAGGTTCGTTTTTTCATTGATGAGATTTATCAATCGAGCCAGCAGCTCAATGACCTTCTCCATAATCTTTTACAGTGGGCTAGTGCCCAGACCAGCAGTTTGCAGTTAGAACCGGAAGCTTTTTCGCCCTCCGTTATCATTGAAAAATGCATGGGTCATCTACAAGCTCAGGCCAACGAAAAATCAATCACTCTACAAAACCTGGTGTCACCTACCTCCGAAGTATACGCCGACCGCAAGATGATCCAAACCATTATCCGCAATCTGATTTCTAACGCAATTAAGTTTACCCCCGAAGGTGGAACTATTAGTGTAACTGCCAAACCTGCCGAAAACTATGTAGCTCTTTCGGTGAGCGATACCGGAATTGGTATTGCCGAGGAGAACCTAGCTGCTCTTTTCCGGGTAGATGCCAACGTTCAGGCCATCGGAACCTCACCGGAAAAAGGAACCGGTATCGGATTGATTCTTTGTAAAGAACTAGCAGATTTGAACCATTGTGAGTTTCGGGTTACTAGTAAACTAGGTGAAGGAAGTACTTTCGCTTTACTTATCCCAGCCAACCAAACTACAGAAAAGGGAAAGCTGGTTGAACCACTCTCTTACACCTAAATGCAAAAGATACACTTTATTCTGGTAGACGATCATCGGGTGGTGCGAACTGGCATTAAGGCAATGATCATTGGCCAGCCCCAACTAGAAATGATGGGCGAAGTCAATAATGCGGATGAGTTGTTTGTTCTGCTGGAAAAAGAGCTACCCGACGTAGTAGTCATGGATATTCGCATGCCAGGCAGTCTGTCGGGCATAGAGGCTACCCGGAGGGTAAAGAAACAATACCCTAAGGTAAAAATTCTGATACTGAGTGGCAATGCCTCTCAGGATTATCTGATACCGGCATTTCAAGCGGGAGCTACTGGCTTCTTGAACAAGGACTGCTCAAAGGATACTTTCCTAGAAGCTCTCCAGAAGGTATACTACGGACAGAACTATTTCAGCGATGAGGATTCTAGCCGGATATTTCGGTATTTTCAGCAGGGTGGCGATGAGCATGATGACTATTCCTCAATACTAACCGAAAGGGAGATAGAAGTTATACAGGCGTTTGCCGAAGGTAATAGTTATAAGGAAATTGCCGACAAACTGTCTATAAGTCCTCGCACTGTGGAAACCCACAAAAAAAATATTATGCAGAAGTTGGAGCTTGGCAGCATAGCCGACCTGGTACGCTACGCCATCAAACACAAGATTACTGAACTGTAGCTCGAATGCATCTACGGGAAATTACGTACGCTAATTTCTGGTATTTTCCGGATTGAGCCCTTCGTTTCCCGCCCTTATCTTAGCAGAACAAATTACACCTGACCAAGATAGTATTATGAAATCTCTATTTCGCCTTAGTTCTTTAGCTTACTTGCTTGTTATTTCCTTCGTTTTCGTTGCTTGTTCTGGCGATGATGAAGACGATATGGCCGAACCTCAGGACCCATTTCTGGGAGCGTGGATTATCACAGATGCAGAAGGTTCCTTTGCCGATGATAATATTGGCACTACCTACACCTTTTCCGAAAACGGTAGTTTGGTGATAGAAAAAGGTATCCTCCGATCTACCGGAACCTATACCCGAAATACTTCTACCATAGAAGTCAATATTGAGGGTGGCTTTGAAGTGGTTTACGACTATACACTTACCAACACTCAGCTTACGCTAGACAGTCAGGGTAGTGATCAGAAATTTATTTTTGAGCGGCCGTAAAGAAAAAGAAGCACCTACCTAAGTGCTTCTTTTCTGAAATTACCTACCTATGAGAAAGTTGTCTACTATTTTCTGGTAAGACCGCACCAGCTTAATTTAGGTGCGCCAGCCAGATACGATCCAAAGGGAGAACTACTGTCAATATTTTGGTATGCCAATGGTTTTACCTCTGACGCGGAAAGCTCAATATCAGCGTACTGCCAAGCTTGTTCAAAACGTTTTTTGACTTCATTAGCTTCAGCAGATTTGTTTTGACCCTGCAGGCTTTGATATAATCCGTTTAGCGCCCAGCCATTTTCTGGCAAGAAAAATAGATCGTCACGGTATACGGCTTCGGCTTCAGTAAACTTCTCCATTTCTAGTAAAACTACCCCTAGAGGGTGGCGAACTGAGAAAAACCAGTCTGGTGGCTCGTTATAGTTAAGTTGATCCTCGATGGTTACTGCTTCTCGTAAAAGTGTTTCTGTATTTTCTCTCTGCCCCTTTTGTCGCAAAATTTCTGCTTCTAACACTCGCGAGGCGATAGCTAATAGTTGGTCTACAGAATTTAACTCCCAAATAGTAATGCTTTGTAGTCCGGGGGCAACCGCTATTTCTTTTAGAACAGTTAGCTCTCGCTGCGCTTTCTCGAGTTGATTTTTGCCAGCGTAGGCCATCCCTCGAGCGTAATGCCATACTCCCTGTGGGTACAGCAAAGTAGAATCTGGCTCCCGTAGAGTCAGTATATGATCCCATTGAGCAAACTTGACCAAAAGGTAGTTGGGAATCATCATGTAATGCTGTAAGGTTTCCCATCCGGGTTCACGCATCATTACTGTATCGGTATGTAAAGTAGTGCGAAAAGCGGCGTTGATAGCCAATTCTCCCCGACCTTCCATAGCTGATGTCGCAGCTAGAAAATGAATGTTATGCGGATACAAAGCCAGCGGATACATACCTTGAATCTGGCATTCTTCTAGATACAAACTATCTACCACGATAGCCCGTTCGTTCACCTCCGAGCCTTGGTGATAGTGGCCGGTCCGGATATAAATGTGAGAAGGCATATGTACTAAATGACCAATGCCTGGCACTATTTCACCCATACGATCGGCACTGGGCAGCCCTCGCTCCGGTGAATTGGAAGCTTCCACGGCGTGGATATATAGGTGGTTAGCACCGGGGTGCTGGGGATTACGCTCCAGAACCGTCTCCAGCAAATTAGTGATTTGCGGTGTCCAGGGTTTGGCTACTCCTCGCTTAGTGTACAAATCCCACGGATGTAGGTTCATTAATGCCTCAGCATACCAAACCACTATATCTTCCGTTTCAGGAAAACGCTGATATACTTTTTCCAGTGCATTAGCATAATCCTGATCCAGCGAGGGTTGATCATCCGTTTTTTCGTAATTATACCGATGCGTTGAAGCTTCAATAAGTGCCTGCTCCCAATCGGAGGTATGATCCATATGTTGAACCGCCAATAGTGTCAGGTGCTGAGCTTCGGCTTTTAGCTCATCTTCCATAGCGGCGTTATAGTTGGTACCCAGCACGTGCGCGGCACCCCAGTAGGCCATCGCACAGGTAGAGTCCAGACGGATTGCCTCCCGGTACGAACGCTCGGCTTCAGCATGGTTAAAACCGTAGGTTAAGATCAACCCCTGGTTGAAGTACCGCTGAGCCAGATTTGAATCAGTAGTAATTTCAAGTGAATAATCCCCAATATTGATGAATTGTGTTGCTTGCGTTGATATTGACTGCCTATGCGTCTGTCACTGCGCCTACCTTTGCAACATCACCACGACGAACGTAGCCGTACAATAAAGAAGGTGGAGGTTAGAGATTTGGGGGTTCATAAAAGCGTTATTTATGTGACGAGTTGAATCGCAAGGACAGTAGCTTTTGGTAGCGGCGGGCAAAAAAGTGGTACTGCCCAAAAAGCCAACCGTACCCTAGCAATAGCACCTGATAAGCCGGTATTATAAACAGAATGTACCATAGCCAACGAGTTAGCCAGCTAGTTTCGGTATCAACTCCCACCCACTGAAAAACCAGGGGACGGATCATAACCACTGAACTTCCGGTCAGGCTGAACACTAATAAAATTACTAAAACTTGCTGTATATCATCTACCTTCCAGCGGGTTTGTAGCTTCTTTAAAAATTTCATTTTCGTTTCGGTTAATTGTTAAAATACGCGAGATACGTTAAAGCCAAAGTGTATATCACCGGCGAAGAAATTACCGTTGGTTTCGGCAATAAATCCTTTTTCAATCATGGCCCGGCTGTTCGTCAGATGAAGTTGAAACACATGCCCACCGGTTTCAATATCAAAGCCAATCGCTAGGGAATTAAAAAGTTGGTTTAGATCACCCGCATCGTATTCTTCGGCGTTAAATCGATAGTAGTATTCACCGTTAAGGGATACCCGTTGGGTTAGTTTTATTCTTCCGCCAAAACCTAAGGCGTAAATATCGTTCTCGCCTTCCTGCTCTCGAATACGGTTACGGTGTACAAGAGTGGGCATCAGTTGTAACGACAAAGCCGAGCCAAACTTACGAGCAATCAGGAGTTGCTGGGTGTAAAACAAGCGAGACGTAAAATCCGGAAATTCACCCGGCGATGACTCAGTCAGCGTATTGATGGCTGCACTGGAAAACGATACTACTGAAATGGGCATCACTCGTTTTCCACTGCTTTGGCGTAAGAGTTTTAGTTTAGCAAAACCGTCGTAGGTTTTCTCAAATGAGTTGCGCCCCACTCCTAGAGTGAGGAAGTCGGCCACTCCGTACTCCAGACCTAAGCCAAAAAATTCGTAAGCTCCGGAGTTCAACCGCCCGAAGCGATGGGAAATTAAGAATTCCAGTTCGCCTTGCTTGCGGGTTTCTACGGTGTGTCCGTTGATTAACCGGCTGCCTTTAAACGTAGCTTCGGTAAAGTGGATAGATTCTTCGGTGTTGGCTTCCAGCAGGTTCATCAAATCATCCTGCGCGAAAACACTCAACGAAGAAAGAATACAAAAGCTAAATACGAGTAAAATATATTTTTTCATGATAGCAATTAGGTTTAAGATCGATTCAAGAAGGATACAGTGACCTACCAGCGGCAGGCCATTGTACGCATTAATAACACAACTTCTCCTGGCCACCGCTAAGTAGTCGGGCTAAGTTGCTTCGCCTATGTTAACTGTTTAGAGGATCATACTTCAGATCCACCGTTACTTCTACCTCTTCGGCAATATTATGGAACACGATTTTAGGAATTTTGATGTCGTGATCAGCCACCCGCACCATAAACTTAGTTTGGGCGTTTACATTGGAGCCATCTACCACAATTATTCCTTTAGTAGTAATTGGTTGAGTCACTCCGTGAATGGTCATGGTTCCCTCTACCGTCACGTCGTACTTTCCGTTTTTACTGGGATCAATCGTACTACCATTGCTGAACGTACCCTTGAAAATGGCTTTAGGGTACTTTTCAGACTCTACGTAGTTTTCGTTGAAGTGCTCCCGCATGAGTGACTTATCAAACTCAAAGGCCTGCATATCCATACTTACAACTACCTCTTGCTTAGTAAAGTCAATCACGCTTTGTACTTTGTGGTTGTGGGCTTCAATGTCTTCCAGGGGGGCGCTGGAGAAGAATTTAGTGTAGCCGGTTTGGGTGATGAATTTGTCCTGGGCTAAAAGCGAATTGCTCATCAGCAACGCTACGTAAATAACAATTATATTTTTCATGATACATAAGTTTAGTTTGGTGATTTAATTAAGGGTTGGTACTGAGAACAGCTCCATCTCCTACCCAGCAGGCAATGTCTTGAATCTGCTGGTCGGTAAGCTCTCTTCCGCTAGAGGCGGGAGGCATGGTTTTGCTGGCGGTACGGGCTTCAATCCGGGCAGCACGGTCCTGAATAGTAGCAGCTGTCCGGAAGTCCGGAGAGATAGTACCATCATGGCAGTTAGAAATGGCGCAATTGTTTTCCACAAAGGCTTCTATTGCGGCAAATTCTACTCCGCTGGTTAACTGCACCGTCTGAACACTTTCGCAACCGTTAGCATCACGGGTAACTACTTCGTATTCGCCGGGAGCCAATCCTGAAAACGCACTGCTGCTTTGAAAAGCCTGCTCGTTGATACGGAATTGATAGGGCGTTGCTCCTCCTTCCGCCGATATATCGATCCGCCCGTTGGTTGAACCACAGCTAGCATCAACTTTTGCTACTGTAGTGTTTACTCCATCTTGGTTGGCTATTTGAACCTCTAGGCTACCTTCGCAACCGTTAGCATCTTCCACGGCGATTATGTGACTTCCGGCACTTAATCCAATAAAAGTACTTTCGGTTTGCCCTCCTCCTTCGTTCAGGCGAAAAACATAGGGTTCCACACCCCCACTTACCGCTACCTGCACGGCTCCCGAAGCCAAACCACAATCCGCATCCGTTACTGATACGACCTGAAGCGTGGGAGCGTCATCGCAGTTCTGAGGCTCCGGCACTACTTCGTAGGTACAAGACCATAGTAGTGCCAGATACATCAAGGTTAGACTGTTAATTAGTCTGTTCATCTTATTCTTACAATGGTAATGCTGAAATTGTCCAGTTAGGTGCGGTTGCTCCTCTAGTCTCGCCTCGTTCCGTATCTTGGGCAAAGAAGTAAATCGGACGACCAGCGTAGGTTAGCTGTTGAATGCCATCGGCTCGATCAATCACCGCGAAAGCTCCTTCATTCAGTGTAGAAGGAAGTGTAACGTTCGCCACTTCACTAAATGCCGGCCAAGCGTCCAGACAGCCATCAAAACATACACTTTCGTTTTCTTGGTCATTATCAAAGTAGTAGAGACTGTTTCCTTCGGCATCTACCAAGTAAGAGATTGCGTCACTGCCAACCCCTTCTACTACTTGAGTGGCAAGCATTAGTGTATAATCTGGCTTAGCGACAAACCATACTTCTCCTATACCTTCGCCATTAATCTGATTGGGACCAGTATCGTCCGAGTAATAGTACAGTGGCCAACCCTTGTAGGTAGTCTGTAGTTCTCCATCCTCGCGGGTGATCGTTCCGAAATCAGATTGACTTAGGCCGCTGCCAATTTCAAAGTCGGCCCGGTAAAAAACCGGCCAAGCATCTAGACAACCACCTTCGCAAGCACTATTCCCGCTTACATCGCGAGTAAAGAAGTATAATGTTCTTCCGTCTTGATTGACCAGATAGGAACCTAGGTTACTATCGTTAGCCAGGTTTACTTGAAAAGCGTCTTCTCCTGCTCCCGGATCGGGAGTGGCATCATCTTCTTCGCTACAAGCGGAAAAGAGAAAAGAAAGACCTAATAAAACGAATAATAAAGATTTGAAAGATTTCATGTTTGTTTAAGAATTAAATTGAACCATAGAATTGAAGAAATAGAAAGTCAGGATGCATCCTTGATGATAAATTTGTAACTTGACAGTATTGAACCATTGAAGAAATTTGTTTGACCCGGCTTTTGAGTATTGGCCGGGTCTTTTTTTGGGTCACTGTCTGATACAAATGTACGGGCAGTAAGCCGATTGGCTAAATTTTTCAGGTATACGGGAGGTGAACAGTCAGAAAATATCAGGTAGACGAAAAGTGAACATGAAATGCCCAATCAGTCTTTTCGCCTACATCTTATCTGCAAAAAGCAATCCTAGCATAAACGAGTTAAGTTTCTGATATTCAATTATTTAATAATTTTTTGTATACTTATTGTCTACTACAAATTTGTAGGTAAAACCTGATAGGAAGAACCTGTATTCATTCTTTTTTGGCCAAGCCAATTAGTAGGAAAAAAATAGAAGCAAATAATAATCCGCTTGGCTATTGACTAGCGTTTACATCAGAAATGGTAGATTTTTGCTCAATGTTAATGATGAAATCCACCAGTTTATCTTCTCGTTCCAGGCCCAATTTTTTCCGTAATCGGTAACGAGCGGTCTTTACACTATCCGGCGAAATGCCCAAGACGTTGGCCATTTCTTTCATATTCATATTGAGTTTAAGCAAGGCACAGAGTTTTAACTCATTATTGGAGAGTTCCGGACAATTATTCTTAAGGAGGGTAAAAAAGTCTTTATGAACTTCCTCAAAATGCCGCTTGAAATCTTCCCACTCCCGATCAATGTGTAAGTTTTGGTCTACCAAATGGCTGAGGGTGCTTAACTGCTGCCGCACCTCGGGTTTAGCCTGCCGCTTCAACTTCTGAATGCCCACCTTCAGTTCATCCATTAATTCGTTTTTCTGAATGAAGTTGATAGTATAACTAGTTAGCTCCTTATTTTTATACTCCAGTTCCTGGGTTAGCTCTTTTTGCTTAAGCTGAGCATTCTCTAACTCGGCCTGAGCTAGTTTCTGCCGGGACTGGAACACCTCTCGGTTTTTAGCTAAAAGTTCTTGGTTCTTCCTAATTTTTAATTGCTGACGGCTGGTGATTAGGTAGGCAATAAGCGCTAAAGTCACAATGCCAATTACTAGTCCGTTCCGAAAAAAATTTTGTATACGAGCCTCTTGCTGCATAATTTCCATGGCTTGCTGCTGTACTAAAAGTTCTTGCTCTTTCTTCTCTAGCTCATAGCGATTTTCCAGCCGAACAACCTCCCGGAGTTTTTCAGCATTTAGTAGACTATCCTGAAGGATGTAGTAGTTTTCAAAGTATTCTAACGCCTGCTGGTAATTTCCGGTAGATTGGGCTACTTCTTTTAGCTCCAAGTAAATATCTCTTCGGTTTTGTCGAGAGCTTACTTTCATGGCCTTTTGTAAAGCGTGCAACAGATGCTTTTCTGCTTCGGCATAATTTCCTCTTGCCCGTTCAATACTACCCAAAGTATAATAGGTGAGTGACTTCCCGTGCATATTTTCCCGAACTTCCTGAAAAGGCAAAGCTTGATAACAATAGTCTCGTGCTTCCTCAAGTTTTCCTGTTGCCAACGCCAGCTGACCTAAATGCAGGTAGGAGGCACCCAGCCCATAGGCATTATTGATAGAATCACTGAGTTGCTGGGCTTGTTCAAAGTACTGCTGAGCCAATAGATAATGCTTTTCAGCTTGGTATAATTCTCCAATATGTATAGCAGTATGAAGTTGCCGCTCAGAATTATTCAAATTCTCAAAAGCCCGATAGGCTTCTTCGTAGTAAGCAAGAGCCTCTTCGTAGCTCTGCTGGTCGCTGTAGATCAGTCCAGTATTTAGAAGCACATTGGCAATGCCTAGCGAATCTTTTAAGTACTGATATTGAACAAGTGCTTCCATCAAATAACTCAACCCTTCCTCATAATTGCCCTGCGTCCAATTAGCTACTCCAATTACTCGTTTGGCAAGAGCTATTCCTGGTAAGTAATCCAAGGAATCAGCTAGGATTAGAGCTTCATCACCGTATCGTACGGATTGTACCGGATCAACGATCCAATACTCATACCCCATTTTGTTCAAAATATTCACTCGAGCCGTATCGCGACTAGAGTGCCGATTTAGTTGTTGTTGCAGACTATCTAATAGCGACTTTTTATCATCAGCCCGAGAATAAGAAAGAAAGGCCAAGTGTAATCCGAGAGCGATAAGTAAGGCTTTCATCAACTATCCGTTTAAGGTTTGCTAACCACTTACCCAAGGTACAAAAATAAATTCAGAAGCGGCAGAAGTATAGTAGCCTGAAGATCAACCATATACATAAAGTACATTATGTGTCGCTCAGAGTACTATTCGTAAAATTTAGTTATTAGTATCCGTATCATTATCACCGAAAATGTAGTATATTGAACTACCATTTTTCGCCATATTAGCATTTTTCACCATGGATACCTTCAAACCGCCCTACGCCCCAGAATTTGATCGTCTACTTGGTAAGCTGGCCCAGCATACTGGCAACGCTGATGCTGAAGCTAATCAGAAGCTTCTGCACACCATATTTCGATTTATTCGTCGCCATGCCAGCTTCGAGGAGGCTATTAAATTCAATGACATGCTTCCGCTACCCTTGAAAGCACTCTTTTTAGATGGCTGGAATATTAAGCTTTCGGGTAATCAGCCTATAAAAAATATAGATGAGTTAGCCGAAGCCGTGGTAAAGTATAGTGATGATACTATTAGCTCTCCTACCGAGGCTCGTCAATCATTCCGAAAGGTGATTGCTTTTTTGAGTGGCTTTACCACCCGAAACCAGATGCAGGAGAGTCTTTCGTTTTTACCACCTGAGTTTCGCTCATTATTGATGAAAGATCCTGATCTACACTACGCTCGGCCTGATACCTGCGTATGGCTTTCTTAGCCCAGTCAGTAATTTTGTCAACTAGCGTAGAATCAGTTAGGCTGATTTAAAAACTCTTTGATGTTATCATAAACCCGGTTTATGAGCAGCGTGCGGGCCTCAATGCTAGCCCAACCTATATGCGGAGTTAGTAACAACCGCTGGCGATTTTGAACTTGTAAGTAAGGATGTGTTAACGGAAAAGGTTCGTCCCGAAATACATCAATAGCCGCAGCGCCGATTAACTCCTCATCAATAGCTCGGGCTAAATCAGCTTCGTTAACGATCCCTCCCCGTCCGGTATTTACTAACAAAGCATGTTGGGGCATAAGCGCTAGCTGCTGATAGCCAATCAGATTTTCGGTATTCTTATTAAGAGGTGCGTGGATAGAAAGCACATCAGAAGTTTGAAGTAGTTCTTCCAACGATAGTTGCTTGTATGAATTATCATTATTCTTTCCCGACGTGGAGTAGTAAGCTACCTTAGCACCCATCGCTTCGGCAATGTGGGCTACCTGACGACCAATGTTTCCTAAACCAATAATTCCGTACTGCCGATCTTTCAATTGCCAAAATTGATGTCCTAGGTGCGTAAATAAAGGTTGCCGACTATACTTTCCCGATTTAACGTATTCATCGTGATAATCGTGGCGGTGCAACAGTTGTAGTACCAGTCCGATAGTGACCTGCGCCACGCTATGAGTTGAATAATTTTCTACATTTTTTACCTCAACTCCATACTCTTTGGCAGCCGAAAGATCTATGTTGTTCATGCCCGTAGCCGCCACACATATCAACCGAAGCGATGGGGTTTTCTGAAGCGTTTCAGCTCTGATTGGAACTTTGTTAGTAATTACGATGGAGCAACCGCGAATACGCTCGGCAACTTCATCGGGTTTGGTGTGAGGGAAGTGCGTAAAGTCACCCAACTCATCAAATCGATCTAAATTTGGAACGTTCCCTATAGTGTCAGCATCCAGTAAGATAATACGATTTTCCGACATAGGATTTTTAGTATCAACATTATTAATAATAGAAGATCAATTAATTAGGGGAAAGACATAAGTAAATCTACTCACAACATCTGAAAAGAAAATCCGAGTTATTGCACCCTTCAACAGCCTTTATGTGAAGTATCGGAATTATTAATGAAATTCCAAACAAAGTATTAGCTTTGGGAAAACGAATGGCCATGAGCGAACGAGAAAGAGTTGACTTTTTTATTGTGGGTATTGGCGCTTCAGCAGGCGGCTTGCAGGCACTGCAGGATTTTTTTTCAAAGATGCCCAAGAAAAATCCGGCAGCCTTTGTCGTGATACAACACCTCTCTCCCGACTTCGAGAGCATGATGGATGAGCTATTGGCCAAGTATACGGGTATGTCTATTGTGAAGGTAACCAAGCCTACCAAGGTTCATCCTAACCACGTGTACTTAATGAGCCCCAAGCAAAACCTGGAGTTGGTCGATGGCTCGCTCCAACCCAAGAAACCTAATGCCAAAGACAAACCCAACCTGCCAATTGACTTGTTTTTTAATTCTTTAGGTAGGGAGTGGGGTACCAACTCAGTAGGAATCGTACTTACCGGAACGGGTACCGACGGAAGCCGCGGAATTAAAACCATTAAGGAACAAGGTGGTATCGTGATGGTACAGGACCCCGATACGGCCAAGTTTGATGGAATGCCCAATGCGGCGGTACTAACCGGATTGGCGGATTATGTTCTGGAACTGCCCGAGATGGCTCAGGAAGTACAGCGCATCTTTAACCGGTTTCCTGAAACTCCGATTAGTGCCGAAGAGTTAACGTCTTCGGAGAAGGAGCACCTAGCTAAGATTCTTCATTTGGTAGCCCAAGAAACCAACATTGACTTTAGCTTATATAAGGAAGCTACTATTCTGCGACGGATGCAGAAGCGTATGCATATTACCAATACCGATACGCTGAAACATTACTTTGAGATGCTTTCATCCGATACCAAGGAGGTAGAGCATCTGAGTAATGAGTTTCTGATTGGGGTATCTAGCTTTTTCCGGGATCATCGCCCTTGGGAGGTCTTTTACGAAGAAGTTCTTCCTGCCATTACCAAAAAACTGAATGAAAAAAGTGATAAAACCATTCGCATATGGATAGCTGGCTGCTCTACTGGTGAGGAGGCCTACACCATTGGAATGTTGGTAGACGATTACTGTTCTAAAAACCACCTGAGTCCCGATTATAAAATATTTGGGTCGGATATTGACAAACGGGCCATTTACTCCGCGGGCCTAGGAGTATATGGAAGTAATATAGCTGATGCTATTCCGGATAATTACCTACAATACTACTTCGAGCGTTCGGGTAATACTTACCGGGTTAAAAAGTTTTTCCGCGACCACTTCGTTTTTGCTTCCCAGAATATTATTGCTGACCCTCCGTTTATTCGGATGGATGTGGTTTCGTGTCGCAATGTGCTCATTTATCTAAATCCAGAGGTGCAGCAAACCGCTTTATCTAACTTTCATTTTTCCCTAAATAAGGATGGTTTCCTCATATTGGGCAAAAGCGAAAATATTGGCCACCTACTTCCTTTCTTCAATTCGGTGGGTAAGAACGTTAATATCTTTCAAAACCGCATTGCCTCGGTTGGAAAACTCCCCACCAGCCGATCCCGGCCCGTTGGAAAAACCAATACTACCACCAATCAATCTTTCAGAGAAAATACTGCCCTTACGGCTTCAGTAGTTAAAAGTCTCATGAGCGAAGCGTACGATGAGGCAGGGGTACTAGTCAACAGCAACTATCAGATACTACACGTACAGGGCAATATCGATCGCTACTTTCATTTTCCAAAAAAAAGCCTTCGAATGCACCTGGAAGATGTAGTTGGTAAAGACGAATATGTACTAGTAAAGGGTGGCGTACGAGAAGCATTAAACCGAAAAAAATCAGTATACTACCAGGATGTACTTTTTAAGAAAGGGCGATCCAAACGGAAAATTGACCTGCGGTTCAAAGCAATTCGTTCGCCGGACCTGAAGGAGAAAATCGTTTATCTTGAGTTCAGGAACGATCGTAAAGCAAGCGGGGATGAGAAGAAACCGGTTTCCTTTGATACGGAGGAGAACAGCCGGCGCATTGATTTGCTGGAAAAAGAAGTTGATGACAAACAACACCTAATTCAGACGCTTCGGGAAGACCTAGATACCCACAACGAGGAGCTTCAGACCACCAACGAAGAATTACTAGCCTCAAACGAAGAACTGCAAAGCTCTAATGAAGAACTACAGTCGGTCAATGAAGAACTCTACACGCTTAACTCGGAGCTAGAGGATAAGGTAAAGGAGGTAACCCGTTCCAACAACGATATTATTAATATCTTTAATAGCACCGAGATTGCTACTATTTTTGATGATCATAACTTTTTGATTCGTCGCCTTACTCCCAATGTATCGAGAATCGTCAACATCACCGATCAGGATATTGGTCGCTCAATCGATCATTTTACGACCAAACTGGAGAACGCTTCGCTGGCTGACCTTGCCCGTCAGGTAATAAAAACAGAGGAATCGCTGGAGCGCGAAGTGTACCTGACTACCGACGACAATTGCTATCTGCTGCGCATACTTCCCTACCGGGAAGCCGATGGCTCTATTGATGGTCTGGTCATTACCTTCGTAGATATTTCCGAGGTAAAAGAAGCCCAGACTGAGGTTAAAAATGCTCGTGCTTTTGCCGAGAGCATTGTAGATACAGTAATAGACCCACTATTGGTTCTAGGAAGCGAACTAAAAATAATCAGCGCTAATCCGGCGTTTTATGCCACCTTTAAAACATCTACTGAAGAAACCAGAGATCAGTACATTTATAACCTGGGCAATGGGCAGTGGGATCAGCCCGGTTTACGACGACTATTAGAGGAGGTAATTCCTGAAAATAGTATCATCTCCGATTATAAAATAGAACATGAGTTTCCGACAATTGGGTACCGGATCATGAATCTAAACGCAGTTGCTATACCCCAAATAGGTAGTACTCCGGCGCTGATACTACTTACCGTTCGCGACATTACTGAGAAAGAAGAACGTCGCAAACAGCTTCAAAGGACGGCCAAGCGGCTCAACATGGTTTTACACACGGCTAAAGTAGGTATTTGGGAATGGGACATCCACAGACAAGAAGTAGTAGGCGATGCACGCTTTTGCGAAATTTTTGATCTACCTCAATCAGAGAAAACGACCTTTGAGCAGGTTGTCGATAAGATTCATTTGGACGACCGTCCTAAAGTATCAAGAGCGCTAGACGAAGCAGTTGAGCAACAGAAAACATACTACGCTGAATTCAGGATCAAAATCGGTAATGGAGAGATTCGCCACTTGATAGGGCGTGGCAGTATACTGGATAGTGGAGAGGGCACGCCTGATAAAATGTTGGGTATCAATCTGGACGTGACCGACCAAAAGCGGGCCGAGGAAGAGAGCGTGCAGTACGGAAAACTACTGGAAGAATCTTACAACGAAATCTACATCCTCGACGCTCAAACGCTTCGGTTTGTTAGTGTAAATCTGGGCGCTCGGCAAAACCTGGGGTACAGTATGAAAGAACTCTCTAAGTTCACACCACTAGATATTGAAACTCGATTTACTAAAAAAAGCTTTGCTCAACTGATAGCCCCCCTGAGAAACGGTAGCGAAGAAACAATTACATTTGAAACCGTGCATCAGCGCAAAGACGAAAGCCTCTATAATGTTTTAGTTAATCTACAACTATCTACCTTTCGCGGCAAAAAAGTTTTCATAGCTATTATCCAGGATACTACTGAACAATCTCAGGCTAAGGAACAGCTGCGCAAAAGCGAAGAGCGTTTGGCAGTGGCTATTAGTGGTACCTCCGACGCTATTTGGGATTGGCCTGATGTCCAACAAGATCAGGTTTGGCGATCGCCTCGCTTTTACGAGCTTATCGGACATCAAGAACACGAAATTCCTTCTACTACTTCCGGTTTTCGCGCCTTAGTACATCCCGATGATAGAACTATCTTGGAAAAGGCTATAGAAGGTCATCTTAAACAGGGAAAACCGCTTGATGTTACTATCCGCGTAAAGCATAAAACAAAAGGATACCGATGGTTCAGAAACCGTGGAAAAGCAGTTCAAAACAGTAAAAAAAGCCCTACTCGAATGGCTGGAGCCATTTCGGATATTCACGGCCAAAAGCTCGCTGAGAATCGATTGAAAAAGACCAACCGAGAGCTCAAGATTGCTAACGAATACCTGGATAATTTTGTGTTTACTGCAGCTCATGATTTGCGGGCACCCGTAGCTAACCTTAAATCGTTATCCGGTTTGCTACAAACTAATAATGGGCAAGACCACCGAATAGTAGAAAAGATTGATCAGTCGGTTGATCGGCTAGAAGGAACCCTACGAGGCATTATCCGAATACTAGATATTCAGCAGGCAGCAGGTGAAGAGCATTCACTGATCAGCTTTAAAGATGTGCTGGAAGTAGCCCGTAAAGAACTGGAGGAGCAAATTGAAAGCACTAACGCAGCCATCAGCAGCGACTTTGGCGTAGGCACCATTCAATACGTTGAGTTCTATCTTACCTCTATTGTTAAGAACCTTATCTCCAATGCCATTAAATACCGATCAGACGAAAAATCTCCTCAAATCCGTATTAGTACAAAGAAAAAAAACGGATATGTCTGCCTAGAGGTACAGGATAACGGCATTGGTATTGACTTAGATCGCTACGGAAAAAAGATTTTTAGACCCTTTGAGCGTTTGCACCGCACTATTGAAGGCTTAGGCGTTGGCCTACATATCATCAAAACCATTGTTGAAAAAAATGGTGGATACATTGACGTTCAGAGCCAATTGGAAGAAGGAACTACTTTTTTAGTTTATCTAAAGCCCTACACTTATGAAGAGAAAAATACTACTTATTGACGATGATGAGATTAACAACTTTATTGCCGAAGAATGGCTAAAATCAAACCATAATGAAACCCAACTTTTTGCCTACTCCAATGTGGAAGACGCACTAGTATACCTCCGTTCGTCTACCGATGAGGAATACCCCGACCTAATTTTGTGTGACCTAAAAATGCCGATGTACGATGGTTTTGAGTTTATCGAACTTTACGAAAATGAGTTTTATCCTGACCATCCTAATACCAAACTAGTAGTCGTTAGTTCTTCCCTTCGTAAACAGGATATTAATAAGGCCAAGGGCTATCAATCAGTAAGTGACTTTGTGGCTAAGCACTCCATTCAAGAAAACTTCCGCTTCATTTTCGAGAACTATCTAAATTAATTCTTCAGTAGTTTTTGTCTTTAAGACCGACATACTCCTAGCTAGCATCGGTAAAGTCAGTGTACCAGGCTTCAATTGCTTCTTCATCCAGTGGTTCATCGGCTCCGTAAATCACAACCCTATACCGAAAAGTCACCTTTTCTCCTGGTTCCAGTGCGAAATTCAGCTCTTCTTCACCTTTTGAAAAAACCTTTTGTCCTAGCGGATTAGCTGAGAATAAGCCGTAGCCCCGGGCGTGCCAGTAGGTAGGGTAGCCTACATTTTCCGGATGATCCATAATTACAATGGAAACTGCTTCTTCATCAATAGAACCAGTCAGGTTCACCCATTCGGCGCGAGTACCCCAGACCTCGGTTCCGCGTACCCCCTCGCTACTGCTGTACTTTCCATTTACCCCTTCGTTATCCATTTTTTCCACTTCGGTAGCATTCCCATTGGCATCGGTAAACAAACCGGGTTGGTCGGAGGGATGCTCCAGTTCTCGGGTTACCCGAATGGCAATCATTCCTTCCTTGTTATCATCAAAAGCTACTGTTTCTTCTTCCGCCACTAATGTAGTGACCCGGTCGATGATATAAGCATCGCCTTGTTGAGAAAAAGAGAAAGTGGTAGTTTCATCCAGTAACTTCTTATCATCAGGTGTAAGCCAGTCGGAGGCTACTGTTAGTTCTCCTACTTCACCACTTTTAGTTTTCAGTATTTCGCGGTGGCGAATGGTACCGTAACGATCTCGCTTTTCTTCAGGTATTGCTTCGGAATTATTCCAAAAATCCAAACCATTTACATTACCGTAGTTTAGCCAAAGACCTACGTGGTGCGGGTGGTCTACCCGTTCTCCTTCTTTCGGAAGCAGTGGATAGCTCCGCGTAACAATCGTTCCCGGTGGAGTTCGGATCGGAAACAGTACCGGCTTTTTAATAGCCTCGGGGTAGATATAGGATGTAAACGGTTGGCCATCAATCATGATATCCACTGATTTCTCCGCTGAATTTTCAGTGACTTTTACTTGAGCCCACAGTGGGGTAAGTTGGAGCATACAAAGTGTAAAGGCCAAAAGCCCACCGAAAGCAGGCTTTGGCCAGAAGTTAGGTAGTTGCATAGAATTAGCTGGCTACAATTTCCTGGTCTTTAGCATCAAAGGTTACCCGCTTGCCGGTATGTAACGCTTTAACAGTCATCAGATTGGCTACGGAATGGTTGTAACCCACCCGAACCGGAGCATGCGGCTCCTTACGACTACGTACGCAGTCCATCCAGTTACGCATATGGTTGGAAGTCATGTTGTCGGCTCCCGTATTAGCGCTGGTTACCACTTTATCACCTTTTAGTTCCTGCTCTTCCAACAGATTAGGCTCCATACCCATTGCGGAAGCATGGCGTTCACCCAACCCTCCGTCTGGAGTGATCATGTTGGTCTTCAGATTCAAGGTTCCAGCGTTATAATAATAAATCTCTTTAGTCCCACCCTCCGAGTTGGTAAAACGAGAAGAATACACTACCTGAAAACCTTCGTTCGGATTATCATCCGGACCGTAGTCAAATACCGCCGTCATAGTATCAGGGTTTTCCCGTCCGTCTTTCCAGAGATAAATACCACCATTGGCCGCGACGCTACGCGGGTGGTCATAGCCCGAGAACCAGTGCACCGTATCAATCTGGTGCGACATCCACTGGCCAGGAATACCCGATGAATAAGGCCAGAACAGACGATACTCCAGGTACTTGCGAGGGTCCCAGTCAACTTTAGGCCGGTTCATCAGATAACGATCCCAATCAACATCCTCTTTCTTGATGGACGCTACCAAATCGGGACGACGCCAGCGGCCGGGCT
>ERZ1740058.225-NODE-225-length-49243-cov-28.248150_pt1 | contig 49243 bp, 35 predicted proteins | sample MGYA00581745_ERZ1740058 | MGnify/ENA primary metagenome ERZ1740058 (study PRJEB43018, sample SAMN04849742) | marine metagenome | isolation source: floating plastic debris | place: Pacific Ocean | collected 2008-08-30 | study: EMG produced TPA metagenomics... | reverse complement strand
TCATTCTTAATCGTTTAAACGCATGACCAAACAGAATTTTTTAACATGCTCTCAGGTGGTAGGCACCTTGCAATTAAATCAGGTAAATAAACTCCTTCATATTAAATATGGTATGGCAGTAATCTTTCCATACAGCTATGGAAGTGCTAATGTCTTTAGCCTGATGGACTTCCGCTTGCTGCTCCAGAAAAGTCATGGCTTGGTTTACTTCTTCTTCCTGGGCGGGGCGGGCAAAAGCCCAGAGATAAATCTGCTGAATACGCTCTCGAGTGTCTAACTCAGTTTGGGCGATTACTCGTTGCGCCATCCGCTCAGCTTGTTCTAGCACCAACGGATCATTCATCAGCATCAGCGACTGAGCCGGTACATTAGTTGCGTTTCGTTTACCAAAGGTAGAGAAGGGGATGGGGCGGTCGAAGGTGAGCATCATGGGCGAGAGGAAGTTACGGCGCACTTCTAGATAGATACTTCGCCGTCCATCACCATCCAAGGGACCTGATTCTTGCGGTCGTCCGCGCCCTTGCATAAAATCGGTGAGATGCACTGGAACGGAAGGCCCAAACAGGATAGAATCTAATTCCCCTGATACCGCTAGCATACCATCACGAATAGCTTCAGCCTCTAATCGGCGTAAAGGATAGCCAGATAGAAGCAGGTTTTCCGGATCTTGTACTGACACCAAAGAATCAGTGACAACGGCTCGCCGGAAAGTATTAGATATGACCATAAACTTGATAATCTCCTTGATAGAGCTGCCTTCCTGCTGAAACTTTACTGCCAGATAGTCCAGCAAAGCCGGATGGGTGGGAAGCTTTCCTTGCAAACCGAAGTTATCTACGGTTTCTACAATTCCTCTACCAAACAAATGATGCCAAAGGCGATTAACGATCACTCGGTTAGTAAGTGGGTTATTGGGATTGACAATAGCTTCGGCTAGCTCTTTTCGGCTACTTTCATCAGAGGAAAAACTTACACCATCTTCCGACAGGCTACTCAGAAAGCGGTGTGGTACTTTTTCTTCGCTCAGGGTTTTGGGGTTACCCCGGATAAATACCGGGCTATTAATCTGAAAGCCTTCGGTGAGACCAGTAAAATAAGCCGAGTCAACCATCGCTTGAGATAGCTTGGCTTGTTGTTGAAGTAAATCATTGATCTCCGTCGATGGCACATCAATCGGGTTCTGTTGCAAATACTGATTGAGGTACTGTACGTCAACCGCCGAACTATTCCCTTTTATCCATCGGTCAATGGCAGCGTGAAGGTTATTATCTGATGAACTTGTTAATGGCGGTGGAGAAGGAAGGTCGCCGTTATACGCCTGAGCGTAGGCAACTTCTATATAAGCCTGTGTAGGTAGGTGATAGTATTGGCGCTGAAAATAACCGGGAAGCATTTCCAGGTAAGCAGTATGCCCTTTCCAGGGTGAAACGTCTACGGTATAGTTTTTCCACTCGGGTTGGTTTGCCTCCATATCTAACTCGCCATAGATTGGATCCTGAATCAGTTGAAAGTTATCGATAATTACCCGAATAAATGAGTTTTTACCCCGCGCCCGAACAGTAATGAAGTCTTCGGTAATGGTGAAATTAGGAGATCGTAGAGCACCAACTACCCCAGGGCTAATCTGTCGGCTGGAAGCATGACCTTCAGAAAGGGAGAGTAGCCGTTGGGCTTGAGCATCAAACCGTGGCTTGCCTAAGGTAGTTTGTCGTCCGAATGCCAACCCGCTACTTTGCCAATCGGCCAGGTCACCGTTTCTAAAGTCGCCCAGCACTTTGTAACTTAAGTCGGTACTCGCGCTGGGTTCTCGTTTACTGACAGTTTGTATGGGTACTGGGGCTTTTTCCAGCCAAGCCTGAGCAGTTAGCCTGCGTATTTCTTGTTTGATACTATTTAGTTTGACGAGGTTATCAACCTTTTCTAAGGTAAGGTTAGCATCGGCCATACTGAACCGACTGCTTTTCATGATGCCATAGAGTGCGTAGTAATCGGTAGTTGGAATAGGATCAAACTTATGATCGTGGCAGCGGGAGCAGGCTACGGTAAGTGCCTGGAAGGTTTTAGTGGTAACATCAATCATATTATCAATTCGCTCCGTCTCATCAATGACTAAATCTACTGGGCTGTGTTTTCCTTCCATCATGGTAAGGAACAGCGTGCCCAATTGAGATTCATTCCTTCCGCTTTCTTTGTCCCAGCGAGTCGGTTCCAGGAGATCACCTGCCAACTGTTCTTCCACTAGTTGCGAGTAAGGAATATCTTGATTGAACGCTCGAATCAGATAGTCGCGGTACTGCCAAGCCCCTTCTACTGGGTAATCAAACTCGTGCCCCTTAGTTTCAGCGTAGCGGGCTAAATCCATCCAGTGCCGTGCCCAACGTTCGCCAAATTGGGGTGAACTGAGATACTGATCTACCAGCTTTTCGTAAGCATTAGGATTAGTGTTATTAATAAATCTCTCGATATCAGTAGGGTGGGGTGGCAGTCCAGTAAGCACGTAGGCTAAGCGACGAATCAGCGTATGTTTACTGGCGATAGGAGCAATAGGTAACCGTTGCTCTTCCAGTTTAGCAAGAATGAAAGCATCAACTTCGTTGGCTACTTCTTCCTGCGCTTTTACCGAAGGGATTTCAGGCTCTTCCGGTTTGATAAACGCCCAGTGGGGTTTCCACTCCGCTCCCTGGTCAATCCACCTTTCCAGAATCGCTTTCTCGCGTTCTGTCAGGCTCAGATTACTGGCCGGGGGCGGCATTACCTTATCGGGATCATCACTGTTGATGCGGTGAATGACTTCGCTCCTTTGGGGTTTTCCGGGTTTGATAGCAAAAATATCACCTTCGCGCCAGGCGGTGGCTGCTTCAAAAATATCCAGCCGCAAATCAGCTTCACGGCTACTAGAATCGGGACCGTGGCAGAGGTAGCAATTCTTGACTAAAATGGGGCGAACATGAAAGTTGAAGTCGACCGTTTGCGGTAAGGCAACTGAGGAGGGTTCAGAACACTGGTTAAATAGAGTCACCGATAGAAATAGGGTGACAGCCAGAAGTAGCCAGGTTATTCCGCTTGCTTTCATACCTTCCAATATAACGATATTAGAAATCGGCTACAAGCCAGACTAGGTTATTCAATTTCGAGAATAGTACCGGCAATATGGCGCAAACCGTCCGCCTGATTGAAGTAGTAAACGACCAGCACCCGCCGATCGTCCATCTGTACCGACCAGGTATAACCTAAATCACCGTTGCCTCCGTCTTTCCGTAAAATAATTTCGGGCGCAGTGGCAAAGTCGGTACATTCCGCATTCAGGACTCGAGCGCGAATGCCATAAGGCTCTGCCCGGTAACCGTAAGTAAGTAGTACTCGCTTATCGGGCAACGGAAGTGCATGTAACGGATAGCCTAGAAAACCCATACTCTGCCAAGCACTGAAACTCCTCCCACCGTCGGTTGAGCGAGCAACACAGGCCTGTCCATCAAAATTAGCCGTTCGGAGAAAAGCTACCAAGTCGCCTTTAGGCGTTTGGTACAGCGAAGTTTCATTGAAAGCTACAACTGGGTCGCGGGCGATGGGACAGGAATAATTCCAGGATTGCCCTCCATCCTCTGAAGTTAGTAAATGAGCAGAAGTCTTTCGGAGCTGAGTAGTATCTTCCGCTACTGCCACAGACCAGAACAGCTTTCCGTTTTGTCCTTCCCACAACGCTCCCCGGTTGTAGGCCGGAAGCGGCTGGCCTAAAGCATCCTGACGAACTTCTACCAGCAGACTTAACGGGTAATCAGGTCCGTTCCAGGTTTGGCCATCATCTTGGGAATGAAGAAGATAGCCGCCAAGAAAAACGGAATTCGCGCTTACCTTCACTTGAGAAGAAGTGAGATGTTCGATTCCTTCTGAACGCAGAGCCGCCCAGCCGTAGCTGGTACACAACAGCGACCCGTCATGTTTCAATAGCAAACAAGGATCTTGCGAACCACCGAAGGGGTGGGCATACAATAAGGAAGGTTCTTGCGACCAGTTCTCACCATCGGTAGAACGTAGTGTAACTAGATAACTATTCGGGTCAACGTGGTTGGTTCCCGATTCACCAAAAATACGCCGGTTAGGTGCTCGCCGAAAAGCTAATAGATACTCACCGTCCGACAATTTTACGATGGAAGGGAAGCTAGCATAGAAAAGGCTATCTTGGTAGATCAGAATGTCTTTGACCTTCCGGACTGTCGGGATACTATCGGTCTGAATAGCGTAGACAGCATATGGAAGGCATCCAACTATCAGTAAAAACAGCAGAGAGTATAAAGTACTACTGCGAAAGCGAGTAATCGGAGAGATGGTCAAGTGTAGCTTATTTTTAAGAAATCATTTCCAGACACTTGTCAACTAAATTAGCTGAGCCAATAAATAGTGGTGTGCGCTGGTGAAAGTCTCTAGGGGGAATATCCAAAATACGCTGTGTGCCATTGCTGGCTTTACCTCCGGTTTGTTCTACAATCATGGCTAAGGCATTGGCTTCATATAACAGCCGCAGCTTTCCATCAGGGTACTTAGGAAAAGGGGGGTAAATATAGATGCCACCTTTCAGCAAGTTGCGGTGTACATCCGCTACCAATGAGCCAATGTAGCGAGCGGTATATCTCTCCTTTCGGCATTGCTGAACAAATGTCTGTAGCTCATCGGACATTTCGTTCCAATAGCCATCGTTGATTGAATATATTTTTCCGTCAGGAATACATTTGATGTTGGGGTGGGATAAAAAGAATTCGCCGATGGTAGGGCCGTGCGTAAATCCGTTCACTCCCCGCCCGGTAGTGTACACTAACATGGTAGAAGAACCATACAAGACATATCCGGCAGCTACCTGATCTCTGCCTGGCTGTAAGACATCTTCGGGAGTTACCTGAGTGCCTCTTTCGCTTTTACGCCGATAGATAGAAAAAATCGTCCCGATGGATACGTTTACATCAATATTACTGCTACCGTCGAGCGGATCCATAGCAACCAGATAATTAGCATCGGGATTAATTGTAACCAATTCTGGCTCTTCTTCGCTGACTAGTGCACAAACCTGTCCCCCGTTGGTTAAAGCTCGCTTGAAACGGATGTTAGCTACTACGTCTAGTTTTTGCTGAGCTTCTCCCTGTACGTTCTGGGTACCAAAGGCTCCTTCCAAATCCAGTAATCCGGAGCGAGTGATCTCTCGGTTGAGAATTTTAGCAGCGAGTCCAATATCGCGCAGTAGCTGGGAAAGCTCTCCAGTAGCGTACGGAAAAGAGTCTTGGTTGCCTTTAATAAAGCGGTCGAGTGTAACTCCAACGGGCTTGCCCAGATCGGTAGATGATGCCATAGGTTGTATTGATTATTGCTGCTATAGTAAAGTTAGGTGTTGCTCAAAAATACAGTAATCTGTATTCAACTTTCCGTGATCTGTACACAGAAATCAGTGCAATGCTATTGAACTTTACATATCTAATATAAAAATCATGGAAAACAAAAAAATATTGCTTACCGGAGTAACAGGGTTTCTTGGTTCTCACTTAGTCATTCAGTTGCTTAACCGAGGCTATTCGGTTAAAGGAACCCTCAGGAACTCAGCGAGAATTGATAGTATTAAAAAGATTATTGGCGAATACAGTAGTAAGTTACAAAACTTATCATTTACCGAAATTGATCTGTCGGATGATCTGGAAAAATGGAAGGAAGTAATGGCAGGAATTGATTTTGTAATGCACGTAGCATCTCCTTTTCCTACCACTTTGCCCAAAGATGAAAAGGACTTGATACTTCCCGCTAAGAACGGAACATTAAACGTTTTGCGGTCAGCTCAAGCTGCCGGCGTAAAGCGGATTGTCATAACTTCTTCGTCGGGAGCAGCCGTTTACGGCGAACGAAAGAATGGAGTATTTTCGGAAAAGGACTGGACAAATGTTAATAATAAACAGGATACTACTCCTTATTTCAGAAGTAAAACCATTGCAGAGAAAGCAGCGTGGGATTACGCTAGTAATACACCTGGTGCTCCCGAATTAGTTACTATTTTGCCAGGGGCTATTCTAGGTCCGGTCATTGATAAAAGTGACTCTGGCAATTCGGTGAATATTGTCAAGAAAATGATGGATGGTAGTATGCCTGCCATACCTAAGATCGGCTTTGAGACCGTTGACGTAAGGTCAGTAGCGGAGGCTCATATCAAAGCCCTTGAATATCGGGAAGCACCTGGAAACCGCTACTTATGTGCTAATGGTTTCTTACAGTTCAAAGATGTTGCTAATATATTACGGCAGCATTTTCCCAGGCGGAAAGTACCGTCGCGAACCCTTCCTGATTTCATGGTACGCTTGTTCAGCTATGTAGACCAAGAAACGAAGCCAGTACTAAATGACTTGGGTGCCCAGCGGCTAATTGATAATTCTAAGATTAAGGAAGAGCTATATTGGCAGCCTATTTCATTAGAAGAGTCAGTGAAGGACACTGTGGAAAGTTTAATCCGACTAAATATTGTCTGATGAAATTTCTAGAATTTTTATCAGACAATGATCTGGCGAGTCTTCTGCTTAGAATCTCCATCGGAAGTATGTTTATCTTACACGGATTGGGAAAACCATTAGTAGTAGGAATGGAAGCGGTGATTCCCGGTTTTGTGGAACAGGGTTTTCCCGTTTGGACTGCTTATGCCTCTACTGCGGTAGAGATTACCGGAGGCACTATGCTATTAATAGGCTACTACGCACGTTTAGCATCCTTAACCCTTATTCCTGTGAGTGTAGGCATACTGGTTTACCATTTTTCCAACGGTTGGGTATTTCATAACTTAGGAGGTGGTTGGGAGTATCCTCAGTTGATATTGATCTCGTTAGTTGTCATCTTACTATTAGGAACGGGTAAATACGGAATAAGAAAATCTTTATAGAATTGACTAACTCTTGCTTTCACATAAAATCAATTTCCCAGTTGCACAAACTGGCTGGCTTAAACTCTCCGAAGCATCCACTGTTCAGCATCCACCGGATTGAGAACTTAGAATTGAGATATTCTGACTTTCCTAAGCGGATGACCTATGATTTCTACACCACGGGCCTAAAGAAGAATTTATCTGGCTTTGTAAAGTATGGCCGCACCAAGTATGATTTTCAGGAAGGTGCTTTAGGGTTTACCGCTCCGTATCAGTTAATGGAATTTAGTAGTGATCTAATCAATAATGCCAGCGGTTGGATACTCTTTTTTCATAAGGACTTTTTAAATAGCTCGGGCTTGCAAAAAAAGCTTAATGATTACGGCTTTTTTGAGTATCACACTAACGAGGGTTTACATCTTTCGGAAGAAGAAGAAAAGTCAATCGAGATCATTTTCGAGAACATAGAGAAGGAGTATAACAACCCTATAGACACCTACAGTAAACAAGTAGCGCTTTCTAATCTGGAGCTACTGTTTACCTACTCGCACCGTTACTACCGACGACAGTTCGTAATAAGAAATGAAGTTGACTCTTCAGTACTAACTAATTTCAATAAAGAACTCCAATTAATTTTCGAGAAAAAGAGTGATCCCGGGCTACCAACGGTCGAGTATTTAGCGGAAAGGCTTAATCTCTCGGCGAACTACTTAAGCGATTTACTAAAATCCACCACGGGTAAATCGGCAATTGAGCATATACATGGCTACTTAATTGAACTCGCTAAGCAACAACTTCTAACAACCAACCACTCTATCGCCGAGATTGCCTTTGAGCTTGGGTTTGAATATCCTCAGTATTTTAGCCGACTGTTCAAAAAAAAGACCGGAATTACTCCAACTCAATTTAGGGCAACTTCGGAGTAAATATGCTACGTAGTGATCACAAAAAATGCACAGGCTTGTTGCCTAAACGTAATTACTCAACATAACGGGCATTACGAGCATGAGTACTTCTTCGCTTTCGTTAGTTTCGCTGGGGACGATAAGACCCGCCCGGTTGGGTTGGGAAAATTTGAAAGTCACTTCTTCCGACTCGATATTATTAAGCATTTCAATTAAGAAGCGGGCATTGAAGCCAATCTCCAAATCTTCACCTTGATGATCGCAATTGAGCGTTTCGTTAGCTTCGTTAGAGAAATCCAGGTCTTCTGCCGAGATATGTAGCTGACTTCCATCTATTTTCAACCGAACCTGATGGGTAGTTTTGTTAGCGTAGATTGCAATCCGCTTAAGCGAACTCAGAAAATCCTGCCGATTAATGGTCATTTCATTCTGATTATCCTGCGGAATGACATTTTCGTAATCGGGATAACGCTCATCAATCAGTCGGCAAACCATCTGAATATTGCTCCCAACTGAGCCTGAGAACTGGAAGAAAGCATTAGAAGCATTGTACCGCATACTTACTGCTGTGTTTTCCGATGGTAAAACTGCTTTTAGGAGATTCAATGCTTTACGCGGGATAATGATAGATGATTTTCCGGCGATACCCCCCGAAACATCAGTGCGGCGGTAGCGTACCAAGCGGTGACCATCGGTAGCTACAAAAGTGCTGCCTTGCCCGTTTAGGTTGATAAAAACCCCCGTCATGGCTGGGCGAAGCTCGTCTGAGCTAGTAGCAAACAGTGTATTGCTTACTGCGTGAGCCAATACATCAGCGGGTACTTCCACCGTATTACCATCTTCTACCGCAGGCACTTTCGGAAAGTCAGTGGCGTTTTCCCCTGAGAGACGGTAGTGACCGTTTTCGGAATGAATTTCAATATTATATGATGTCTCATCAATAGTGAAGGTCACGGGCTGTTCGGGCAGGTTTTTAAGGGTTTCTATCAAAATCTTAGCCGGAACGGCAATGCTACCTCGCTCTTGAGCATCTACCTCTAGCTCAGTCATGATGGTAGTTTGTAAGTCTGAGGCGGTGATCTTCAAGCTTCCATTCTGGATTTCGCACAGAAAGTTTTCCAGTATAGGAACTACCGGATTGGAGGCAATTACACCGTTGATGGCAGAAAGTTGCTTGAGTAGAGTAGAGGAGGAAACAACAAATTTCATAGGACAGTGGTGCTTAAAGTAAGTTGTAAATCTGTACGCTGTGTACACTTATTGGAGTAAAGTCCGGGTCTCGCCAGACCGGGTCTCGCCAGACCAGAATAAGTTTCGGAGAAAACCGGAGGGTAAATATAAAAATTTATCTGAGAACCTGACGGACTGATTCTTTATTTTATTCCTCATAGAAAGCAAAAAGCCTAACCGGGGAAGTTAGGCTTTGAAAAGGAAGAAAATAATGATTCAAGCAACTAGGCACTTACTGATACCCGCTTAAATTTACTTACTTTCATGCCTTTGTTTACACTGTCCAAGTATTGGGAAACATTCATGCTAGAGTCTTTTACAAATGCCTGATGTACGAGTGTATTATCCTTGAAGAATTTCTTCAGTTTACCTTGAGCAATTTTATCCAAAATCTGTTCAGGTTTGCCTTCAGCTTTTGCTTGTTCGCGACCAATCTCCAGTTCTCGGTCAATGGTAGACTGATCTACTTCGCTTTCGTCTAAGGCTACAGGATTCATTGCCGCAATCTGCATGGCAACGTCTTTACCAGCCTCCTCGCCTTTGCCATCGGTATTTTCCAAGGCAACCAATACTCCTAGTTTCTTATTGGCGTGAATGTAAGGAACAACGATCTCACCACTCATGGTTTCGTAAGCACCAATGTCAATCTTTTCTCCAATTTTACCTACTAGTTCAGTTAACTTTTCGCCCACGGTCAGATCGCCCAGTTTCAAGGCTTTCAATTCTTCGGCAGAGGCAGGTTTTTCTTGAAATGCCAGACTAACAACTTCTTCGCCAGTACTGAGGAACTCTTCATTTTTAGCCACAAAATCGGTTTCGCAATTTAGAGAAACGAGTACGGCTTCAGTTTGGTCTTCGCTGGTTTTGATGAATACTACACCCTCGCTAGTCTTGCGGTCAGAGCGGGAAGCAGATACTTTTTGCCCCTTTTTCCGTAGTATTTCAATGGCTTTGTCAAAATCGCCGTCAGCTTCTACCAGTGCCTTCTTACAGTCCATCATACCGGCTCCGGTCATCTGGCGAAGTTTATTAACTTCTTGTGCAGTAATTGCCATAGTTGTATAAATTTCGAGTGAATAATTATTACTAATTGAAAATTTATTCCGGATAGGTTCCGGGGTGGATAGTATTTGATTACTTAATTGGTTACGAAAAATCTTCGTATAGTTATGCTAAATGAAAAGAACATTGACCGATTTAGCACCGAAAGGTGGGCGACGATCAATGTTCTGGACGTAGTAAAAATGCTAGTATTGGCTTACAGCTTAGGAGGCTGATTCTTCGCTCTTTTCTTCCTTAGGTTGCTCATCAACCTCTTTCTTTTTAGCTTCTTCTTCCTTCAGCTTTGCCTCTTCTTTCTGCTGTTTACGCTCCAATAATCCTTCTTCTATTGCCTTACCAACGTGCTTTACAATCAATGAAATAGACTTGAAAGCATCATCGTTAGCCGGAATTGGGTGCTCTACCTGAGTAGGATCAGAGTTGGTATCTACCATTGCAATGATCGGAATATTCAGCTTCTGCGCTTCCTTTATGGCAATGTGCTCTCGCTTGATATCTACTACAAACAAAGCGGCAGGTAGACGAGACAGATCAGCGATACCACCGAGTACCCGCTCTAACTTTTCCTTTTCTCGGGTCATCATTAGTCGCTCACGCTTGGCCAGGTTTTGGTAAGCTTCTTCCTTCATCATTTTATCAATAGAAGAAAGCTTGCGGAGTGACTTTCGGATAGTAGAGAAATTAGTCAGCATACCACCCAGCCAGCGGTGAGTGACATAAGGCATTCGTAGCCGCTTGGCCTCTTCTGATACTACTTCTTGTGCCTGCTTCTTAGTAGCTACGAACATAATCTTTCGTCCGGAGCGTACAATATTTTTCACTGCATGAGTTGCCTCATCTAGGGAAGCTAGCGTCTTATTTAAATCAATGATATGGATACCGTTGCGCTCCATAAATACATAAGGAGCAATCTTAGGATTCCACTTGCGAGTAAGGTGGCCAAAGTGCACCCCCGCATCCAATAAATCTTTATATTCCATATTTGCCATAAATGTCGGTTTTTGAGGATGATGAAGAGATTATCGTTTACTGAACTGGAAGGCACGACGCGCTTTACGGCGACCGTATTTTTTCCGCTCTACCATGCGAGGATCACGGGTTAAAAATCCTTCTTTCTTCAGAGGGCTGCGGTGCTCTTCGTTCACTTTTACTAGTGCACGAGATACGGCTAACCGAATAGCTTCAGCTTGACCTTTGGGGCCACCTCCTCCAACATTTACATTAAGGTCGTAATTAGCAGCTTCTTCTACTAAAGTAAGGGGCTGCTTCACGATAGTTTGCAAAATTTCAGACGGAAAATAGGCAGCAAGCTCTTTCTTGTTTACGGTAACAGTACCGCTGCCGGGTTTCATGTAGATCCGGGCTATTGAAGTCTTGCGCCGTCCGATGGTGTTAATTATATCCATAAATCTATTCGTCAATGTTATTTAGTGATACTAATCTTCTGGGGCTGCTGCGCCTCGTGCGGATGCTCGCTACCTTCGTACACAAACAGGTTCTTAAAAATCTGTCGTCCCAGACGGTTCTTAGGTAACATACCACGTACCGCTGATTCAATTACACGAGTTGATGATTTCCGCATCTCATCACGAGGAGTGGAAACCCGCTGTCCACCAGGGTAACCAGTGTGCCGAATGTACTGCTTCTGATCCATCTTTTTTCCGGTCAGAATTAGTTCGTCAGCATTGATCACAATAACATTGTCTCCGCAGTCTACATGAGGCGTGAAGCTAGTTTTGTGTTTGCCACGTAAGATACGTGCCACTTCGCTGCACACCCGGCCCAACGGGGCTTCGCCCGCATCAACCACATACCACTGCTTTTCGATGGTCGATTTGTTAGCCGATTGAGTTTTGTAACTTAAAATATCCAATTGTATAATAATTAAAATAGGTAAAACACCCCTCTTGTTAAAGAGGCGACAAAATTAGAAAGTATTTGCTTCCTAAACAACCCTTTTTGGGTGCTAATATCGGTTTTTTTCGAGCTGCTTTAGTAAAACCGCAAAGTCCTTGGGATACGGAGCCTCTATGCATACCCGATTCTCCTGCAAAAGTTCGATATCTAATGCCTGGGCATGCAGAGCTACCCGACGGATAAGGGGACGTTCTTCAGTATCTCGTTTGAGATTGTACTTCCGTTTGATAGATGATAGATAAAATGGAGCACCACCGTACTGTTCGTCGCCCGCAATGGGAGCTTGCAAGCTAGCTAGGTGTACCCGGATTTGGTGCATCCGCCCGGTAACAGGTTGACATTCTACTAACGTGTGGCGTTTGTATACTTCCAAAGTGCGAATCTTCGTTTGGGCTGGCTTGCCATCACGATGACTAATGCGGACGGTTCCTCGGCGGTTGGCGTAGATCGGTAAATCTACTATCACATCCTGAAAGTCGTGAATACCATCGCATACCGCATGGTAGACTTTCTTCACGGTGCGATGCTCAAATTGCAGGGATAGTGCTCGGTAGGCTTCGGGGTGTTTGGCTATCGCTAATGCTCCGGATGTTTCTTTATCCAGCCTATGACCAACCTGTGCATCTTCAGTGTAGCTGCGAGCCATTGCAATAATGCTAAACGGATCATTACGGTCTTCTAGCGTAGCTACGTGTGAAGGCTTATTGATAATGATGTAATCCTCGTCTTCGTACAGAATCAGGTCGGTGAATCGGATTTTTGCCATAGCGACTTAACGCAGGTGGAGCGAAAATAGTTGAGTGATTTGGTGTTATAGTTCGTAGTATTATATAGTGTTACCTTGTTCAGGTGTTCAGGTGTTCAGGTGTTCAGGTGTTCAGGTGTTCAGGTGTTCAGATGGTGTGGAGGTAAGCAGTTACGAGCACATGAATACTTGAGCACTCTAACACTAAAATTACTCTACCTCTTCCGATTCGGGTTGGGGCATTTCCAGTGATAGCTGAGTTTGTTGTTTGCCCTGGGGCAGCCTAAACGAAAAAGTAGAACCTTCGCCTACTTTACTTTTTACTCGTACTTCTGATTTATGAGCTTCTACAATATGCTTTACAATAGCCAAGCCTAGTCCGGTACCTCCTCTGTTACGAGCCCGGCTTTTTTCCACCCGGTAAAAACGCTCGAAAATACGTTTGATGTCTTCGGAGGGAATCCCTCGACCTTCATCTTTTACTGCTACGTCAATGCCCTCTTCATTTTTGGCGAAATACACTCTTACGGTCTTGCCGCCTTGCTTAGTATACTTGATAGCGTTTCCTACCAGGTTAATGAGCACTTGGTAAATACGTTGGCGGTCAGCATATACATAAGTAACCAGTTGCGTTCTCTCTAATTTGAGCTGAATTCCTTTCTTATCGGCCTCTGACTCTAATTGATCGAATACTTCCTGTACAGTCTCTTGAATATTGAAGTGTTCATAGTGCATTTTGATACCCCCGGTCTCCATCTGCGATAAAGTGAGTAGGTCTTGCACTAAGAGGTCCAGACCATCGAGGCTTCGGGCAGCTTTTTTCAAAAACTTTTTGCGAAGCTTAGGTTGTTCAGCTGCCCCATCCAATAATGTATAAACAAAGCCTTGCGCCGCAAAAATAGGGGTTTTTAGTTCGTGGGAAACATTAGCCACAAACTCTCGCCGAAACTCCTCCATCTTTTTAAGGTCATTGATCTCTTTTTGCTTATGGGCGGCATAGTCTAGAATTTCCCGGTTAATGCGGCGTAGGGGGTTAACTGAGCTTTTGGGTGCCTGTTCTTCAACAAAGGAAAGATCCTTCCGGCGTAGCTTATTAATCATCACGTAGATCTTATTGATCTCCTTAAAGACTAAAAAATCTAGCGTTATCTGAATGAGAATGTAGGAAGAGGAAAAAGCTAGTAGCCAAGTTACCAGTAGAGCCTGAGCAGACACATCATCTACCAGCGATAGAAAGGCGGTGGTAACCAATGCTACCGAAAAACTCAACAGTAATGCAACTCCCTTAGAACTAAAGAACATGCTCAGTATACGTTATTCTTCTTCTTCACCAAACTTATACCCCACACCCTTTACCGTAACGATGTAGCTACTCCCGATTTTTTCCCGCACCTTGCGGATGTGAACATCTACTGTCCGAGCCAGTACATATACGTCTGAACCCCATATATTTTGGAGTAACTCATCGCGGCTATGCACCTTGTCGGGATTCTGAGCTAGGTAGTAGAGTAATTCAAACTCTTTCTTAGGTAGGCTAATTTGTTCACCTTTGACCGCCACGGTGTAGCTGGATCGGTCAATGGCCAGTCCATTGATGTTAATTTTATTATTCTTCTTCCGTTTCTTTTCTTCCCGGCGAAACATGGCACTAATCCGGCTCATGAGGGCGCGAGGCTTTATTGGTTTCGTAATGTAGTCGTCAGCTCCAGTATCAAAAGCAGCTACTTCAGAGTATTCTTCAGAGCGGGCAGTGAGGAATACAATAAAAGTATTGTATAGATCAGGGTTTTCCCGAAGCTGCCGACAGGTTTCTACCCCATCTTGGTGGGGCATCATAATATCTAATAAAATCAGGTCGGGAAGAAACTTAGCCGCAATATTTAGGGCTTTTTTACCGTCCAGGGCAGTTTTTACTTTGTAGCCTTCTTTAGACAAATTATACTCTAGCAGATCAAGAATGTCGGGTTCATCGTCTACCACTAGTATTTTATGCTGTTTGGCTGACATAGGGTTTTATGATTGTTTATTCAAAGATACAACAAAATTGCAGAATGAAAATGCTGTCATTTCACCTGATAACCCAGTTAGTTTCATGTCTAACTAATAGAGCAGAAGAGCTATCTTGTCTGAGGTATAGAGCACAATCGTGAGCATCTGTGATTTTGTCCGGTTTATCTTACAAATTTCTATCTTTGCGCTACTTACTAACAAACCAAATCGTCAGCTTTAGTATTGAGAATAGGAACAGATATGACACTTTCTAGCAAATATAATCCTCGCGAGGTAGAAGATAAATGGTACCAGCAGTGGTTAGATAAAAAGTTCTTTCATTCAGAACCACATCCCGATAAAGAGGCGTATACTATTGTCATTCCCCCGCCCAATGTAACTGGAGTATTGCATATGGGTCATATGCTGAATAATACTATTCAGGATGTGCTAATTCGTAAAGCCCGAATGGAAGGGAAAGCTGCCTGCTGGGTTCCGGGTTATGATCATGCTTCCATTGCTACTGAAGCTAAGGTGGTAGCGATGCTGAAGGAACGTGGTATAAATAAGTATGACCTAACCCGCGAAGAGTTTTTAGAGCACGCCTGGGAGTGGAAAGAAAAATACGGTGGAATCATTCTGGAGCAACTGAAAAAGCTAGGTGCTTCCTGTGATTGGGATCGAACTCGCTTTACGATGGAAGACCATATGACGGAATCGGTCATTAAAGTCTTCGTGGACTTGTACAATAAAGGACATATCTATCGGGGCTACCGCATGATCAATTGGGATCCTCAGGCTAAAACCTCTCTATCTGATGAGGAGGTTTTGTACAAAGAAGTACAGTCCAAATTATACTACGTTAACTACCCCATTGAGGGTGAAGACGGTCACGTTACTATTGCTACTACCCGTCCCGAAACTATTTTGGGCGATACGGCCGTTTGCGTCAACCCTAATGATGAGCGTTACCAGCATTTAAAAGGAAAGCGAGTTCGGGTACCACTAATTGACCGTACCATTCCAATCATTGAGGATGAGTACGTGACGATGGAGTTCGGAACTGGCTGCTTAAAAGTGACTCCTGCTCACGATGTAAACGACTACGAGCTGGGGAAAAAGCACGATCTAGATACGATAGATGTAATTGCCGACGATGGCACCATGAGTGAAGCGGCGCAACTATTTGTGGGCGAAGACCGCTTTGTAGTTCGGAAGAAGATTGGTGAAAAGTTGGAAGCCGAAGGGTTTATCCACAAAATTGAAGATTACCAAAATAAAGTCGGCTACTCGGAACGTACCAGTGCGGTGATTGAACCGAAGCTTTCGGTACAGTGGTTTGTCCGAATGGATGAGTTAGTAAAACCTGCCTTAGAGAACGTACTGAATGATAACGTTCAGTTTTACCCAGCTAAGTTCAAGAATATGTACCGTACCTGGATGGAGAATATCCAGAATTGGAACATCTCCCGTCAGCTTTGGTGGGGGCAGCGTATTCCTGCGTATTACTTGCCCGACGGTGAGATTGTAGTAGCCGAAACTGCTGAGGAGGCTTTGAAGTTAGCGCAGGAGAAATCTGGCAATGCATCGCTGACGATGGATGATTTGAGACAAGATGAAGACGTTTTAGACACTTGGTTCTCATCCGGGCTATGGCCCATCACGGTTTTTGATGGAATCCGACATCCTGATAATGCAGAAATTAATTTTTACTACCCAACCAATGTGCTGGTAACTGCTCCAGAGATTATCTTTTTCTGGGTGGCTCGGATGATTTTGTACGGCTACGAATATCGGCAAGAAAAACCATTCCACGATGTGTACTTTACCGGAATTGTACGTGATCAGCAGCGGCGAAAGATGTCCAAATCACTGGGTAACTCGCCTGATCCGTTGAAGCTGATTGAAGAATATGGGGCGGACGGAGTACGCACCGGAATGCTATTTAGCTCTCCGGCGGGGAATGATCTGCTGTTTGATGTCAAACTATGTGAGCAGGGAAGAAACTTTGCTAACAAAATCTGGAACGCCTTCCGATTGGTAAAAAGCTGGCAGGTAGATGAGCAGAAAAAGGATCAGTCCAACACCACCGCAATTGCTTGGTTCGAGGCTAGCTTTAATCAATCCCTTATTGAATTAGAAGATCACTTTGCTAAGTATCGTATTTCCGATGCCTTGCAAACGGTTTACAAGTTAACTTGGACGGACTTCTGTTCCTGGTACCTGGAAATGGTAAAGCCAGCGTACGGTGAAGCGATTGATGCGATGACATACAGGGCAACTATTGGCTTCTTTGAAAAATTGATCAAAGTACTTCATCCGTTCATGCCGTTTATCACCGAAGAACTCTGGCATCAACTGGCTGACCGGGATGAGGGCGATTACGCAATCGTGGCGGAGTGGCCTAAGGGTGACACGCAGAAAGATCGTCAGCAGACAGATCAAACCTTACTACAAGGTGGGGCAGCCGTTTTTGATGTCGTGGGTAATGTGCGTAATACGCGCAATACCCGACAGGTTTCACCTAAAGAAATGCTACCGCTTTCGGTAAGAACTGATACGCCGGAGATTTATCAACAATTCGGCAGCATCATTGAGAAGTTGGCGAATGTAGCACCTATTGAGTTTACCAATGAGAAAATTGATGGGGCGGATAGCTTCATGGTAACTACTGCCATTGGACAGCCGGATACATTCTTCATTCCATTGGGCGATACTATTGATGTAGATGCTGAGATAGAAAAGCTGGAGAAGGATTTAGAATATCAATTAGGCTTTAAAGCTACGGTGGATAAAAAACTAGGTAATGCCCGCTTCATAGAAAATGCCCCCAAGCAGGTGGTAGACAACGAAAGAAAGAAACAAGCTGATGCCGAAGCCCGCATCCAAGCTATTCAGGAGCAGTTGAAGAGTTTAAGAGGAGAATCCTAAAAAGCCTCTCAGAGTTTACTCATTCTTTAGTTCCTGACAGTCACCGGCATCGATAGTGTACGATAGGTTCACGATTTTCCAATTAGCATCAACCTTAATTAGGGTGAAGGTATCTACTCCGCAATGGGAGAATTTTCCATCTAAGTGAAATTCATAAGGTACCCATGCGATGGCTATTCCTTTGTGAACTTCTATGTCGAAGCTTAACGGTTTTTCTTGTAGTGTTTTTTCCGGGTCAAAGCTTTTTAAATCGTCTTGAAAATACCGAACTGAATGGCTGGCAGGCTCGCGTTTATTATTGATCCGCCAAATTTGCCCCTCGGAAAATACTAGCTGCTTATAAAGTACAGTATCCTGTTTTTCCAGAGATACAAAAAACTGCTTGATTACATCTGTGACAGCTTGTTCCTCAGCATTGTCATGTTGCTGCGCGTAACACTGAATGTTTACAGCGAATAAAGCTAAAAGTGTCAGTAGTTTCATATTCGCTCAGCTAGCTTCTTTCTTTATTATGATGGGCAATTAAAAGTTTGAAGTAGCTGCTACCGCATCTGTACCATCCCGGTGACTTCTCGAGCCACTTCTTGGTTATAGCCGTTTGCTAGCCGTTTGTAATTGATAATATCCACGATAGTACCAATAAGGCATAAACCCCCGGTGAGTAAATAGAGTAGGCCCATACCAATCTGGTTGATCAGAAAGCGGTGCACTCCGGCTACTCCTAGAAAGCCAAGTAAATTAGCTAGTAAAATGGTATCTGGTTTTTTGCGTCGTTCGCGGTAGATCGTCAGGAAGCTTTGTAGCTGTTCACCTGTCATTGACTCGGTGAGTTGCTTCACGTACTGGTATTCTTCGCCTTCGATACTAGGAATGTTGGTGAGAATAGGATCGGCCATGGAATAGGTTAGTTAGTAGTTGTTTAATACGAACAAATAACACAATGAGAGCGAAAATTCCTAACGGATGCTGCTGCCAAGAGGCGGCTATATTGAGCTGGAAGAGATAAGCGATGGATCGCCCCAACCCACAGCCGGGGCAGAAATCAAACCCGAGGTGATGCCAGAGGCACAATGTGAAGTGATGCTGAGTCGGGTCAGACAGAGCTAATAGGGTCAATCCGGCCAACCACACCAGTAGCTCAAAATGGTATTGCAAGAATCGGAGAATCATTGGCCTTTGTTTGATTGGATGAGTGTAGTCTTAAACTCGGGGGCTTTTCGGTGCTGGGTAGCCTGCTCAAAGGCATAAGCAATTTGAATAAGCTGTGGTTCTTGATAAGCTGAAGCGAAAAACGATATGCCTACTGGTAAACCATGAACAAATCCTGCTGGCACGGTAATACTGGGGTAACCTGCCATCGCTGCCGGAGAAGAACTTCCCCCCAGAAAATGGTCGCCGTTAACCACATCAATCGGCCAGGCAGCACTGCCACTGGGAGCGGCGATAGCGTCTAAATTATGTTCATTCATCACTTTATCAATACCATCCTTACGGGATACGCGCTGAACATTGGCTAAGGCTTTTTGGTAGTCTTCACTGTCTAGCCCACCCTTTTCTTGAGCAGATATGAATATCTCCTGCTGAAAATAAGGCATTTCATCACCCGCGTGTTCATTGTTGTAGTGAATCAAATCTTCCAAGGTTTTCATGGTTGGATGATTACGTTCGGTCAGGTACTGGTCCAGGTCGTGTTTAAACTCGTAAAGTAGCACTTCGTAGCCAGCTCCATTGAGTTCATCTTGGGGCATCACATCTTCCAGATCAATTAATGTAGCCCCCTGTTCTTTCATCGCTGCCAGAGCCGCTTCCATTCGCTCGTCTACTGCTTCGTGGAAGCCAAAGTAGGATCGTCCCACTCCGATTCTTTTGCCTTGTAAACCATTTGGATCTAAAAATTGAGTGTAATCCTCGTAAGCTTTTCCTTTACTTTCTTGGGTGACAACATCGCGAGCGTCGGTTCCGGTGATAGCACCTAGCAAGATAGCGGCATCAGTCACGGTGCGGGTCATTGGTCCCGCAGTATCTTGGCTGTGAGAAATAGGGATAATGCCCGAGCGACTGACTAATCCGACAGTTGGTTTAATGCCTACGATACCGTTAGCCTGTGAGGGACATACAATAGAGCCGTTGGTTTCAGTACCAATAGCAACCGTGCATAAATTAGCTGCTACTGCTACTCCCGAACCAGAGCTAGAACCGCAAGGGTTACGATCTAAAATGTACGGGTTTTTTACTTGTCCGCCCCGACCACTCCAGCCGCTTGAAGAGCGGGTAGACCGGAAATTAGCCCACTCGCTGAGATTGGTTTTTCCCAGCAGTACCGCACCTGCCTCTCGCAGTTGTTGCACCAGAAAGGCATCTTGAGCTGGCTTAGAACCTACTAATGCCAACGACCCAGCCGTGGTTTCCATCTGGTCAGCTGTATCAATATTATCTTTAACCATTACCGGAATGCCGTGCAATGGGCTACGAACGTTTCCTTGTTGGCGTTCTTCGTCTCGTTGGTCGGCAATTGCGAGGGCTTCGGAATTTACTTCGATCACCGATCGTAGCATTGGACCTTGTTGGTCAATTTCCTGAATGCGTTGAAGGTATTTTTCTATTAGTTCACGAGAAGTATACTTGCCCGATTCCATACCCGATTGTAGGTCGTTGATGGTAGCCTCTTCTACTTCAATAGTTTCAGGATTAGATTCTGAAGCGCAGGCTAGTGGTAGCCAAGCTAGCGTTGCAGCGGTGCTCCCTTTTTGAATAAACGTACGTCGGTTCATATGGGCAAGATACCCTAAGGAGTGAGCAATGCCAAACTGATTACTCAATTAGCACTCGCCGTTGAAAAGTACGATTAGACGTCTGAATTTCTAACAGATAAAATCCTTGTGGTAACGAAGAAACGTTGATACGAGTACTACGTTGGGAGTTTAGCAAGCGGGTTTGTAGTACTTGTCCCTGGACATTCAGTAAGCGGTACGCGAACAACTTTCCCCCATCCGATCCAATTTCTAACGATAAGGTTTGAGTAGCTGGGTTTGGGTACAGTTGTATCCCTTGGGGCAAATCATCGCCCAGGCTAGTGACAGTATCACCTTCCGCTACGGTCAGCACAAATTCATCACTTACACTGGTAGCAGAAGTGTCGGTAGCAGTAATTTTTATAGTAAACTCTCCGGTTGCGGGTGGAGTACCACTTAGGGTTCGGGTAGCTGCATCAAAGGTGAGCCAATCGGGTAGTGGGGTATCGTCAGAAAGAGTAGCCGTTAGGGCGATGCTATCGCCCTCATTAGCATCTTGAAATGTATCGTCAGCGATTACCAAACTGAAAGTTGAGTCTGTTGTAGCTTGCTGGTCGTTAATAGGATTAGCTACTGTTGGAGGTGAGTTTTCTGGTACTTCTTCTGCCTGAAACGCGTTATTGCGGTACCAAGACAGTTCAGTCTCAGATAGCACTACCAAATCAGTATCGGTATCCTGATCAATATCGTGCTTGAATAGTAGGGGTGCAGAATCAAAGGAAGCAAGGGCGGTGTATTCCCCGAAAGAGGTGGAACCATTGAGATTTCGCAGGTAAGCTAGTTCCCGACGTTCACCATTATTGTTTACAAATACTAGATCCTGATCTTGGTCATCGTCAATGTTAAGAAAGAGCCAGGGGTCCTGAGTAAGATCATAGTTCTCACCAAACGTCAACGTTTGTTCTTGGTATGTTCCATCATTGTTAGCAAGGTAGAGTGTCACTTCAGCCTCAGAGAAAAGAAGAAAGTCCGTGAGTCCATCGCCATTAATATCTTCCGTATGATTAAACGGGAACTCCGGAGTAGGGAGTAGATCAAAGTTCTGGGCTGACGTTTGAGTGTAAATATCTCCGTCTATAATCAAGTCTATGGTTCCATCCTGATTGACATCATAGACTGCTTCTAGAATACCAATAATTTGGGTATCAACCGATTCGTAGGTTCCGGTTGAATTACCAACTAATAAAAACACTTCCCCATCTGCACTACGCGAGAAATCAGTATACGCAACCTCAGAACGACCGTCTCCATCAAAATCCCCGACGTAGAGATTGGCATCAATTGATCTATTGTATAGCGTGTCTTTTATGCCTAAGGTAGCATTATCTTGCACTGCGTAGCGAAAAATACTTTGTCCCTCAGCCACGTCGCCACCGATTAATAATAAATCGATACCGGTTGGAGTTGGTAACACCGCAGCATCACCAGGAATTAGGGTATTAAGAGTCAATAATTGAGCAGGAGTGGTCAATATACTATCTCGATTGGCAAAGGTCAGCACTTTATTGTTATTTCCTTCAGTAACAATCATTTCAGGAAAGCCATCTTGATTAAGATCACCAAAGTTGATGTAGGTGCCGGATTCGCCTGAAATAGCCGCTGGTAAAGCCCGGCGATCAGTGAGATACTGAGGGGTAGAAAAAGTGGCTGAACCTTGATTCTCCTGCCATATTAACTCATTGGGTGTGCTTAATAAAATATCGAGCTGTTGATCATTATTCAGGTCAGTGTAGAATCCAGGTAATAGTGCATCATTAAGCAAGCGAGGCGTGAATTGAAAATTCCCAGTATTCTCGTACCAGCCTACGTATTGATCGAAAATTGATTCGGTACGGGCAAATGCTAGCGCGAAAGTGTAGCTAGCTAGCACGTCCACGTCACCATCCTGGTCAATATCGCTAGCTTGTACGTTTAGGGGAGAAAGGTCAAACTCTTCTAAATCAACCAAATTACCTTCTAGCACAAAGTTGCCCGCTTCGTTGAAGGAATAAATTTGAGGTGGAATGATACCATCTTCTCCGGCAGTAGCGTATGCAATGACTAACTCATTGGTAGCATCTCCCCCAAAGTTACCAATCAGTAAACTAGGCGTAAAGAAGGGTACTTCGCTGATAATACTAGTAGTATCGGCTACGAATGATCCATTCCCCTCATTACGATGCCATACAATCTTACTACTTGCTTCATCTAGAGTGAAAAAATCGCTTTGTCCATCACTATCAAAATCATCGATATGAATGAGTTCACCTCCAGCTACTTGGTTAGGTTCAGAGAACATAAGTTCACCCTGATTAGTCAATAGAAGCGTTTGATTTTCAGTATCAAAAAAGTCATAAATAATATCTGTGAGATTATCGCCTGTCAGTTCAGCCACCTCAAAAGTACCACCAGCATAATTGGCAATAAGCGGTATGATAGGAGCAAACCTCGCTGAACCCTGGTTCTGAACCCAACTGATGGAATTGTTAGCTGATTGATAAACGATAATATCTGACATACTATCGCCATTCATATCGCCAGAGCGAATATTTTCCCACTCAGCTACATCAGTGGCTAGAACTATTTCTTCAGTAAAGTTTCCGGTGCCATCATTCAGCAGAATAATGTAGTTACCCGTACAGCAGTCATCAGTATTAGGGCGGAAAATCAATAAGTCTTGTCCATTATTTCTATCAAAATCATCAGTTAGTACTAAAGTTTGTTGATCGCTATTATCAATCAGGATTACTTTAGGTTGAAAGGCATTTTGAGCCAGCGTTTTACTATGTATTAGTAAGGCTATGGTTATAATGTAAGTAATAAATAAACGCATAAGGTTAGGTGTTGGGTAGTTATCGAACTACAAAAATATACAAATTTCAAATACCGATTACTCCCAATCAAAACTAGAGGGGTATACGGTACAAGAACAGTCTTACTTTGTGGATTAAGCGAAAAAGAGTGGTGAAAATAGCTGGCAGGCTAAAAAAATGCCCCTGGCTACTATAAAAGTTACAGGGGCAAGTTAGCAAAATAATACAATACAGGCAAAATATTTAATTCATCTGCCTATTGAATGAGAATGCGTCTTTGGTATAATTCTCGGTTAGTTTGTATTTCTAATAAGTAAATACCTTCCACTAGTGCGGCAACTTCTATTTTTACATTTGCAGCCAATTTACGATCGAAATGTTGGGCTCTTACTACCTTGCCCTGGGCATTCATGAGACGGTAGGATTGTAGCGGAACAGTACCTGTTTGAGACTCAATAAGTAAATAGTTCCGCGTAGGCACTGGGTATATTTTCCATTGTTTAGATATTTCATCTTCTAAGGAGGTAATGCCTTCTAGCGCCAGAACAAATTCATCACTTACTGTATTTCCCTGCGGGTTTGTTGCCGTGACTTTAATAGTTATAGCTTCATCGTCAGCGGAAGGTGTACCATTTAAAGTATTAGTTGTAGAATCAAACGTGAGCCAATCCGGTAATGGTGAATCATCCGATTGAGTGACAGTTAGTGTTAGTGAATCGCCCTGAAATACATTATCGGGAATAACCAAGTTAAATTCTTCGTTCGTCACTATTTGCTGGTCTTCAATAGGGTTATTAACTCCTAGTGGTGTGACATTGCTGGTGGGGGTTACCGAGATAGCAAATGTTTTTACGTAAGTACCACCTCGCCCATCATCGGATTGCAACTGAATGAGATAACTTGCCTGAGAGTTGTAGTCGAAAACGACAGCACTAAGAAGTTCATTACCGTTAATAGAGAAAGCAGCTTCATCGTTACTATTGAGTAACCGGTACTGATGTTGGTCGGTATTATCCGGGTCGATAGCACTTAATATGCCGATTTGAGTACCCACAGGTTGTCCTTCTTCAATAGTTGATCTGTTGAGCACAATGTTAGTAGGCGGACGGTTGGGCTGATCTTCAACATCACTGATTAAGATGGCAAATGCTTTACTGAAGGTGCCACCTTGACCGTCATCGGTCTGAATACGGATGCTAAACTGGCTTTGAATTTCATAATCGAAACTGACTGCCGAGTACAGTTCATCGTTGCTGATGGTAAATAATCGGTTATGTGTACTACCGCTACCATCAGCCAACGAATAAGAGAATTGTTCATTATCAAAATCTTCGGTACGTAGTTTCCCGACCAGAGTTCCACTCGGTTGATTCTCATTAATGAGGTTGTTGTCTAAAGTAATATTAGTGGGAGACTCATTGGGATCATCCGGTTGATCAATAACTTCAATAGTAAAATTAGTAGCGAATTTCCCCCCTTTATTATCATCAGTCTGTACTCGGATGGAGTACTCCTGCTGCTCTTCGTAGTCGAGACTACGTACAGTCTCCAGTTGATCGCCTTTAATCTGAAACAAGGCGTTACCCGCATCTCCTGCACCTTCTACCAAAGAATATATGTGCTCATCGTCAGTGTCGGCATCCGTAGTAGTAAATGTTCCTATAATGGCGTGAGCTGAAAGGTTTTCTTCTACTTCACGGTTATCTAGCGCGATAGCAGTAGGAGTGCTATTAGTGCTCTCGTCTACATCGTTGATGGTGATTATAAACGCCTTAGAGAATTTTCCGCCATTTCCATCGTCGGCTTGAATACGAATGTTGTATTTATCTTTCTCTTCGTAATCGAACGGCTCAAGAGCAATTAACTCCTGATTGCTACCGATGGCAAAGCTGCTATTATCATCGCCGTCCTTACCATCGACTAGCGAGAAGGTATGAGTATCCTCTGAATCAGCATCAGTGGCATTGAGTTTACCAACGACGGCCCCTGCTTTATTATTTTCATCTAAACTGGTAACTGATAGCGCAATATTAGTAGGAGCGTTGTTGGTATCATCTACATCGCCTACCTTAACTTCAAATTTCTTTTCAAGCTGCTTATCTCGAGGGTCAGTAGTTCTTACCCGAATATTGTAGATAGAATCAGCTTCATAGTCAAGAGTAGCATTAGTGATGAGTGAATTCTTACTAATATCAAAAAAGCCGTTATCATCATCGCCGTCCCCATTCACTAAGGCGTATTCAAAGCCTTCGTTATTATCGGCGTCTTCCGTTTTAAATTTGCCTACTACTGCTCCTGGCTCCTGATTTTCATCTACAATATTGTTATCTAGAGTAATGTTTGTGGGAGCCTTACTTTCTTTGATTTCAAACTGGGTGTTCTTCGTAGCGAGAGAAACAGGTTTTCCATCTGCACTAGTTGCAGTCTGAGCTACGGGTTGGTCAGCGAATGATACTTCGGCAATGCTATTTTCTTCACCCTTGAGTACTAGTAACAACGATAAAAAAATACTTCCTTCTGATTTGTTTGCCCCACCGTTACTTTTCCACGTGATACCGACTTGCCCATCGCTAGTGCTGCCTGTTTCTAGGGTCAATGTTTCGGTACTTTCTACACCTGCGTAAGTAGCTACGTCAGTATCCCAAGTTAGCGAGAGTGATAGTGTGGTAATATCGGTAAACCCACTTTCTACCTTTACTGGAATACTAATAGTATCTTGTTGTAGCCCATCAGTTTCTATTAATTCTAATGATAGCTTGGTATCGGCTTCATTGATGGATAGGTTTTCATACTTTACCAATCCATTCAAATCCACAAATAAATCCTGATCGCCATCTTTATCAGTATCGCTGAATCGAAAGTTGTATATGTTGCCGTCAACTATTTTTCTTGGATCTCCAAAGGTCCCCTTACTATTGGTATTTTCTACCCAAGAAAGGCTACCATTTCCAGTAGTAACAGCGTCAGCATCGTTATCTGCGTCTACATCCACGTATTCGCGTACATTAGCTATCTGAGTTAGCGACTTCAAAGTAAAATTGCCAGAGCCATCATTCTCATACCAATTAGTAGCACTGCCAAAGCGCGAGTAATTCTCTATTACATCTATATCACCATCGCCATCAAAATCAATAGGGAAGCCGCTGACTTCGGTTCGAGCTGTGAAGTTGCCACTTCCATCATTCTCGTACCACATATTTTCACTTATAATATCAACGGCATTATCTCCACTCAGATCAGCCGTAGTTATGATTTTGGGAGTAGAGTTGATTTCCTCGAAAGAATCTTGATTATTTTTGTAAACGCCATTGAAAGCAGCAACTTCAGGGTAGCCATCACCATTACTATCAAATATTTCAAATGTTTTGTCATCAAAATCTTCACTTGTTCCAGAACCTATCAATTGACGTTCACCAAATATCCCGGCTGATTCATTCTCATACCAGATAACTTCCCATTCGTAGTATAATTCGCCGTAAACTCTGTAGACTAAAGCGACAACATCCTGGTCATCATCATTATCTACATCAGCAAAGCGTAGCGATTCAGGTAAAAGGCTAGTTATACTATTCAAAACTTGAATTTCGTATCCTGATGATTGCGATAGTAGTACGGTGATGGCAGAATAGCCACTGTAAACAAGTTCTGGACGCCTGATATTACTATAGTTGTTACTAAAGAATAGAAAATCAGGACGGTCATCGCCATTTAATTCAACAGTAGATATTTCTCCTAGGATATCAGCACTTGTCCATTCTATTAAACTCTGTGTATCAAAACCTGCTCCTTCCTGAATGAGTAGGTTAACGCCTTGAGGTTTCCAACTTACAATGTCTACTAATTCATCCTGGTTGTATTTACCAATATCTAAAGCATATTGTTGATCAAGGATAGTTTCAGCCGAAAAGTTGCCATCTTGGTTTTTAAGCCATAATACTTTGTCATTTCCCGAGTAATCATAGCTTTCAAGCGGACTCGTATATTTAACCCCAGCTACAATATCTGCATAGCCATTATTATCGTAATCTATCACGTTAAAGTCCATAGCATCGCCATCAATGCTGTACTGTGACTTTAGTATGTAGTCCTCTTCCTGCTTCTCAAAAATCAAGATAAACCCTTGACTAAATAGTTCTATTCCGTAATAGATAACATCCAAGTCACCATCATTATCTATATCGGAAAGCTGAAGACGACGATGCGAGTCGAAATAGCGCGATCTGTTAAAGCTTAGAGTTCCTATTGTATCCTCAACCCAGGTATCATCTGTCTGATATTCGTATTCAATAATAGTATGTGCATCAGGATCATAGGCTAAGACACCATTTGTTCCATTTTGATTTACATCAGCAGTGTGTATTATTTGACCTAATTCGTCACTGATAACAAAAGACTCAAGAAACTCGCCCTGCCCATTATTTTTGTACCAGGAGTTGCTACAGTCACACAAAAAATCTAAATCATTATCGCCATCAAGGTCTTCAAATAGAAAGCTATTTTTATTTTGGTCGAAAAACTCGCTGATGTTAGTAATGATATTGAATCGCCATGAGAACTCCTGCCCGACACCCTCATTCCGTAGCCACACTAGTTTTCCATTTTCTTTTTGATATACAACTAAGTCTAGCCTTCCGTCTCCATTCAGGTCGGCTGGGATAATTTGTGCCCATTCAACTTTATCGTTCTTAATTAGCTGCTCACCCATGAATTGACTAGTACCATCGTTATATTTCACATAATGTCCGCCTGTGGATAAATTTTCGGTGGGCTTGAAAACAATGATGTCCTGGAACCCATCCTGATTAAGGTCAACGGATGCTTCGTACCGTTCGTCAGGAATATTTCCAATCAGTACCTGGCTATTCCCGAATTGTGCAAAAGTGGGAAGGGTATATAAGAAAAATAATAAACAGGATAATAAATAGGTATAATTGCGTAACATGAGGCTGATTGGTAATAAAAATAAAAATTTACTTTGAATAAAATACATAGTCAACTATATCTAAAAATGTTTACTGAATATTTTGCGAAAACTATTTGGGAGAAAGCAGGTGAGAGGTTGGGCGGAATATCGAGAAAAATAGCCCCGGCAGGAATCGAACCTGCATCAAAAGTTTAGGAAACTTCTATTCTATCCATTGAACTACGGGGCCGGAAATTGCTGACTAATTCTTCAAAAGAGTAAGTGAGAAAGCCAGCCAGAAGAACAGCACAGCGAAGTTAGTAAAATCAACGGCGGGGGACAATTAATACCACCTTTTTCCCTAGTTTACTATCATTTCATCAACCAGAAAGCTAAATAATTTGGCAAACGGTTAGCTTTATTTCGTATACGGTAGTAAGAAGCAATTTTAGGGGTAGTGGTTCGTCTATCATCCTGGAGGAAAATTTATGGCAAAAAAAATACAATCAAACAGTTCATCACAGAATACCGCTCAGCGGAGTGCCGCGCAAGCGGAAAAACTTTCACTGAAAGAACGCTTTCGGGCACTACGCACCATTCCGCCCTTCTTTCGTCTGATCTGGCAAACTAGTCCGAGACTGTTTACCGCGAACGTTATTCTACGAGTGATTCGGGCAGCCGTTCCGGTGACTACACTCTACATTGGTAAGCTTATTATTGATGAAGTAGTGCGGATTACGCAAACCTCCGGTGATACAGAGTTGACCTATTTATTCACCCTAATTGGGGCTGAATTTGCCATTGCTATTGTCTCAGACGCTATTAACCGATCTACGGTACTGCTAGACAGTCTCTTAGGCGATAAGTTTGCTAACGAAACATCAGTGCGACTGATGCGTCACGCAGGTTCACTGGATCTACAACAGTTTGAGGATGCTGATTTCTACGATAAAATGGAACGTGCCCGTCGGCAAACGAATCGGCGTACTAGCCTGATGTCGCAAGTTCTCAGGCAATTTCAAAGTTTGATTACTATCGCTTTTCTAGCGGTCGGACTCATCGCGCTCAGTCCTTGGCTGATTGTGCTGATTGCCGTGGCTGTTATTCCGGCTTTTTTGGGAGAGACCCATTTTAACGAGCGTAGCTATTCGCTTAACCGTCAATGGACTCCGGAACGGCGCGAATTGGATTACTATCGTTACATTGGAGCGAGTGATGAAACAGCTAAAGAAGTAAAGATTTTTGGGCTATCTGATTATCTGGTGAACCGATTTGCCGTTTTAGCTGATAAATATTACGACGCCAATCGGAAAATTGCGGTTGCCCGGGCTCGCTGGGGTAGTATTCTCGCAGCCATTGGTAGTGCTGGCTACTACGGTGCTTACGTGCTGATTGTATTGCAAACTGTTAACGGTCAGTTGAGCATTGGTGACCTGACTTTTCTCGCGGGATCATTCGCCCGATTACGTACTCAGTTGGAGTCAATTTTGAATCAGTTCTCTAGTATGGCTGAGGGTGCTCTGTACCTACAAGATTTCTTTGATTTCTTTGAGATGAAACCACTAATACAGCATCAATTAGCCAATAACCAGACTACTGTAGATTTTCCGCAGCCCATCAAGCAAGGCTTTGTCTTTGAGAATGTGGGGTTTAAATATCCTAACACCGAATTATGGGCAGTAAGAGACTTAAACTTTAGTCTGAAAGCGGGGGAGAAGTTAGCACTGGTTGGTGAAAATGGTGCGGGAAAAACTACCTTAATCAAACTAATTTCACGTTTGTATGATCCTACTGAGGGACGCATATTACTCGATGGACGCGATTTACGGGACTACAATCCAGAAGAATTACGTGCGGGTATTGGAGTGATTTTCCAAGATTTTGTCCGCTATCAGATGACGGCGGCAACTAATATTGCTGTAGGTAGTATTGATGAGCGTAAGAACCTAGCCAGAATTGACGATGCCGCCGATCGGGGTATGGCTAGCCAAGTGATTGAGAAACTTCCACAAGGCTACGATCAGATGATTGGACGGCGTTTTGCCGAAGGAGTTAACCTCTCAGGTGGGGAGTGGCAAAAAATTGCGATTAGCCGGGCGTATATGCGCGATGCTCAAGTACTTATTCTGGATGAACCTACCGCAGCACTGGATGCTCGAGCCGAATACGAAGTCTTTCAACGTTTCTCCGATCTGACTGCAGGTAAAACCGCCGTACTCATTTCCCATCGTTTCTCTACGGTACGTATGGCCAACCGAGTGCTAGTATTGGAGCAAGGTCGCTTATTAGAAATCGGAACCCATAAGGAATTATTAGCCCAAGAAGGCAAGTATGCCGAGCTATTCAGCTTACAGGCACAAGGATATTTATAGGTCAGTATTTGCCGCTTCCAATGGGAATCTCTAAATTTGCATCTTCATTTTGGTCCCATAGCTCAACTGGATAGAGCAACTGCCTTCTAAGCAGTAGGTTCCAGGTTCGAGTCCTGGTGGGATCACAAGACACGCTTAATTTGCATTTTTGAAGAAGTTGGAGCACATCTAGATGTACATTTCTGTATTTTAGGTGTGCTTTCTTGTTTCACGGCCATTCTCTTCCCCCTTTCCTGTAGCTTGTTACCAACCGTACAAAATTAATATACGATAAATCTTAAGATGTAAGAATCTGGATAGGTTTGTATGTTTTGGGCTACTAGCTTTTGGTACTTTTGTTCAGTGTAGTAGACCACTCTTGCAATTCATGCACCAGCTCTTATGGACATGCTAGCGTTACTTACTAAAGTCAGTAGAAGTGCTCGCCGATTATTCGTTTGTACAGTATTAATACTGTGGACGCTAGTAGGAAATAAGGCATTGGGGCAAACACTGATGGTAGATCAGGCATATGCTTTACTCAAGCAGGGCGAGTTGAGTAAAAGTCAGCAAGCTATTGATATTGCCGTAGAGCATCCCAGTACTGCTGAAAGTCCCAAAGCCTGGTACTTACGTAGTTACATTTATCAGCAGTTGGCCGAGCAAAAAACCGATTCTACCCAAAGTTTACGCAATGTAAGTATTACCGCAGCTATGCGCTGTCTTGAGATAGATACTCAGGCGCAATTTACTCAAGATTGCCAGTCGCTGATTACCCATGCTTACACTAGCTTTTTGAACGAGGCTATTACTGCTCTAAATAATCAAAATTTTCGTGAGGTGCTTCCGGCACTTCAACCTATTGTTGAGAGTGAAAGTGAACTGGCGCGTACATATCGCCCTGAGGCACTTTTCTACTACGGATACGCCCAGTTACAATTAAACAGAGAAGATGAAGCTCGGACATACTTGTACGAAGCCTTGCAAGCTGGTTATCAGGATGCACTCATTTACGAGGTAGAAGTACGACACAGAACCGCATTGAGTCAATACGATAGTGCTCAGTGGTATCTTGCTCGGGGGCGGGAGCAGTTTCCAGAAAATGCCAACCTACACATTGCTGAGCTTAACTTCTTGATGCAACAAGAGAGCTACCAAGAAGCAGAACAGTCAGTACTGCAATATCTAGAAAGAAAACCAAATAACATTGAGGGCTTACTATTGGCAGGTACAATTTATGAAAAGCTGTTGTCTAGTGAAAAAAGTGACTCATCGTACTTTACTAAGCAGAGAAAAGCATATGAGCAGATACTTCAAATAAACCCCAACCACGTTCAGGCTAACTATAATTTAGGAATTGCTTATTACAACCGAGGAGTTATGTTGATTAACAGTGCTGCTCAGGACTACGAAATTGATATTGTTCGATTTAACCAGTTGCTGGAAGAGTGTAGTACACTATTTCTATCGGCTTTACCGTATCTGAAAAAGGTAAATAAATTAGATGAAACTAATGTAAACGCGCTAAAAGCACTCCAAGGAGTTTACTACAACATTAATGATTACGAGCAGTATAATCAGGTAAAAGCGAAGCTGCAGCAACTGTAGATTTTTAACATACACAAAATGACCCGAGGCTTATTACTGCTTATGTTTCTATTCTTGTCTGGTTCGTGTATTCAGGCTCAATCGTTTGATGACTATCCGAAAACTCAGGATCAGATTCATACTATTTATCTCTATAATTTTTCCCGGTATTTTGTGTGGCCTACTACAGTTGAGCGGGAGTTTATTATTGGTGTCATGGGTGAGCATAGTATTTTAGAAGAGCTCAACAAAGTAGCAGATACAAAAACCGTTAGTGGCAATCCAATCTCTGTCCGTACGTACCAAAGCCCTCAGGAGATAGATTCCGAATGCCACATAGTTTTTATCCCTTATGAGAGCAGCTACTGGCTCAGTGAAGTATTGTCGGCAACCAATAATCAGCCTGTATTAGTGGTGAGTTGTAAGCCTGGGCTAGGTCAGTTTGGTAGCTTGCTAAATTTTGTGGCTGATCGGGGTAAAATCACGTTTGAGATTAATGAGGAAGCGATTCAGAGTCGTAATTTAAAGTTTGCTCAGCAACTGAAGGCCATTGGTATGACACTTTAGCGATCATGCTCAGAAAAGCAGGACTCAACTAGCTGGAGAGGAATGTATATTAGCTTGGCTTTCGTTTGTAACTAGATGGTCCTCTAGTGTAGGAAGGGCTAGCCTAAAACAGGTGCGGTCTGGCTTAGGGTGATATTCTACGGTTCCTTGAAGGCGTTCGGCTGAAAGTCGCGCAATATACAAATCGAGACCAGTGCCGCTTTTGGTTTCGTGGCCTCGGAAGAACATCGTAAATAGCTTAGTTTGTAACTCAGGTAAAACACCTTCACCGTTGTCTTGCACAGTAATTTGGATTCCAGTTTCTTCAGAATGCTCAACGATCACCCGAGTGTAAGAATCTGATAATGGGAGAGCGTACTGAATAGCATTCTTCAAAAAACTTTGTAGTACGAGGGTGAGTAGTTCAGTATCAGTTTCTAGATACAGATCATCATCGCAATCTAGAGTAAACTGCGGAATAACATCTTGACTAGTAAATGATGCTGCCATCTTCTGGTAAAGTTCACTAACGAATTTGTTCAGATTGATTAAAGAGTATTGAAGAATATGATGGCGCACATGATGAATTTGTAATACTTTTTGCAGGGAAGTACGAGCCACGCGGCAATTTTCTAGTAATTTACTCAGATAACTGTCTACAATAGGCTGGTCTTTTACTTCCATAGAAGCTACCTGACACAAACCTTCTACTCGAGCGATGGGGCCAATAATATCGTGGTAAGCTCGATATACAAATAAATCTAGCTCTGCATTCGATTGTCTTAAAGCTTCGTTGGTCTGGGCAAGCTCTTGGGTACGTTGTCCTACTCTTTTTTCTAAGTCTTCATTGAGTAAGATTAGATCGTTATTCTTTTGGTCAATAATTGCTTTGGCTTCTTCTAATTGTTGGTTTCGTACTGCAATATCTTGGTGTTGTTGCTCAATGAACTGGTTTTTATCGACCAATTCCCGCGTACGTTCAGCTACTAACTCTTCTAGCATTCTATTACGCTTCTTTACAGAAAGAATTCGGTAGTAGTACAGTAGAGTAAATACAAGAATGACTGCTAATGCTACTAAGACTTTAAACCAAATAGTCTGGTACCAGGCCGGATGAATAATAATCAGTAAAGGAGCAGATTCTGCCCCTTCATTTTGCGAGGAAGTAGCCCTAAGTTGAAACTGATATATCCCTGGAGGGAGATTAGTATAGGTAGCCAATGTACGGGTACCTACTTGTTTCCATTGTTCATCCAAACCCCGCAGACGATACTCATACTGATGCTTTGCCTGGAAAGGAAACTGTTGAAAAGTATAGTCAATCTCTAGGGCATTTTCATCGTAGGGAAGTTCAATACGCGAGATAATACCCTGTTGGTTGGTCAAGGAAATGGATTGTCGACTGGTGACAAGTCGGGTAGCAATAAGCGGGGGAGCAGTACGCTGAGGAGCTTTCGGCGTGCTTGAAATCCGCATTATTCCATTTAATGTGCCAAAATAGTAACTCTGATCATCGTGAACCGCGCAGTATTGAACCAGCTCTGCCTCCTGCATGAATTCATGATTAGCGTAGTTACGGATGTAGCGAGTGATCTCATTATAACAGGCGAGCCCTTTTAATGTACCAATCCAGATCTCGTTGTTTGGTCCCGAGAGCACAGAGGTAACCCGGTTATTGACTAATCCTTCATTTTCAGTGAATGGCGTCCACGTACCACTACGCGTACTCAGGCGACCCGCTCCCTGATCAAAGGTGCCTACCCATAAGAAACCTGATCTGTCTAGCGCCAAACCTGTAATCTGATTGCTAGGTAAATTATTTTCTCCAGCTTCGGACACATTTCTATAATGGACAATTTTTCCGGTAGAATAGTGCAACTGTAGTAGGCCACTCTTAAGGGTGCCAACCCAAAGATACTGATCACTCTCAGCATATACTTTAGGTGTAAACGTAGTTGAAGCTTCTCGGAAGATATGGGCAGCCGATTCTATTTTATCAGTTTTTCTATTCCAGACATATAATCCCTTTTCAAGTATGCCTATCCAAAGGTTGCCTTTTTTATCTTGGTAGATGGATTCAACTACGTCAGATACTAGGTTGTTGGCGCGGTCATTAATCAAGTAGGTCTTCCATTTCTGAAGAGAGGGGTTCCAGCGGGTAAGGGTTCCATCTGACATACCGACCCACAGACCTTGCTGCCGGTCTTCGGCAAGGGCAGTAATAATTTTTCGGGAGAATAACTGGTTATTACCTGGTACGTCAATCGTATGGTTGGTTAAGGTTTTGGTCTGGTTGTTCCACTGATAGAGTAAAGCATTAGCCGTACCAAACCAAATGCTTTCATCCTGAGTAAGAGTGAGTGCAGTAATAGGTTGCTGTATTTCCGTTGAATCACTTAGAAAGGAGAAGTCAAAGCCAGTTACTAAAGCAGTACTAATCTTGCTTTTACCTACGGCCCACAAAGTTCCGTAACTGTCTACGATAGTTGCGAGGATATGATTGTCGGTAATGGAGTGAGGATCATTACGATGATGAGCAAATTGATGTACTTCTCTCTTTTTAGTATCGTAGCAGAACAACCCTTGTCCTTGGGTGGCTACCCAAAGCTTTCTTCCGTGAAAGTATATATCCTCAATATGATTATCGGACAAGTTTGAAATCGATTGGTGGAAGGTCTCAGCCTGACGGTCATATTGAATTAGTCCATTTTGAAATGTACCAATCCATAGCGTACCATCCTCACCTTCCTGAAGAGTGGTAAGATCGTTAATACTTACGGATAAGCCAGTTGGAATAGATGCATATTGTCGGACTGTTTCATAGTAGGGGTCATAACGTAATAAACCATTCCCGAAGGTTGCGGCCCACAGCATCCCTTGCTTGTCTTCGTGTAAATCCATAACCACCGAAGTGGCGAGCACGTGGTTTGAATCAGAGGGGTTGGTAAGTGCTGAGAAATTGTTCTTCAAGGAGTCATAGTAAAAAATGCCCCCACCAAATGTACCTGCCCAAATCCCCTGAGCACTCTGACAATAGCTAAGTACGGAGGATACATTGCGTTTGGTTGGAAACGCTGCTTGTAGATTGTATCGGTAAAAAGTTTTGGTAGATGATGAAAAACGAATAGCACCGTAATTCTTAGTACCCATCCAAACATCTCCTTGAGTGTCTTCAAAAAGAGTCTGAATGACCATGCTATTCAAAAGGGTACCATCTTGAATAGTATCCTTGATAGTAATCAGCTCCTGACCATTGTAGTACAGCAGCCCCTGCTTGGTACCAAACCAAATGCTGCCCTGCTGATCGCGCAATAAGCATAGCACCTTTTTCTGCTCTAAACTATCTTGAATAGCTGATTTGAGAGGGCTAAAGCGAATGGTTTTAGACCAGTGAGGAACAGCTTGCCCTAATCCAACCTTACCAATCAGAAGGAAGAAAGATAATATTATCAGTTTAATCTTCACTAGCGGTTCGGTTGGTTATTACTTTAATGATTGAATAAGGTGGGGGAGAAGAAGCCAGTCCCGGGTTCTGTGCGATCAATTCTTCTACAGAAATTCCGTATCGGGCTGCAATCGTCGGTAAGTCCGGGTTCGCCGATAGTAAGTATACTTGGCGAGTGGGGTTATACTCAGTATTACTACCCGCAATCACAAATTCCACTCTTCGGCTGTACGATAGTGCTCGGGGTGAGTCTAAACTCTCCTTTCCTTTGGGCACGATCTTAACTGTCGAGCTTTTTACTCCATATTTGGTCAAATATTGATAAACAGCTTGACCTCGCTTTTTGCTTAACTGATAGTTAAATTCAGTACTACCTACTGAGTCGGCGTAAGCGTGTGTCTGAATACTGACATCAGGGTGCTGACGGTGAAAGCTAACCACCCGCTCTAGCGTAGGTAGGGCGGCCTGAGTAAGCTCATACTGGTTAGTCTCGAAGTAGATATTGTCGAACGACTCAACAAATTGGGAGTCTTGCTCTACGGTAAGTTCCAGTTCCTCTAAAGATACTGCCAGTAATTCTGACATAGTACTCGAGTCAGGTTCTAGAAATAGTTGAGGAGAACCTTGATAAGATATTTTCTCAAAAACAAATGAACCGTCGGGCTGAAGAATGGTGCTTACTTTCTGATCAGATGTGCTCAGAGATACAACGGTAGTATCTTTGGCAGGGGAGAGGGTTTTTATCTTGCCCCGAATAGTGAATACTTCCGGATTAGATTGTAAAATAGTATGTAAGCTTAGCGATGGTGACAGTGAGGCTTCTTCAGATAATGTAATGTCATTTAAACGTTGGGCTGCAAATGTACGATAGCGGAGTGCTTGATTGATAGAGTTTTTAGCTTCACTAGGTAAAGCTTCCCATTGAAACTGATCTACCTCAGCTTCTGCTGCGTACTTTTTCTTCATTTGGGCAGTGCGGTAAACTACAAGCTGGGCTATTCTCTTTTGTTCTTCAGGTGGGTACGTTTCTAGTGAAAATGAATCTTCACGGAGAGCTACTGAGTTTTGATTTTTATCGGAAAATAGCAGGGTGTTCGCAAGTTGGTCAATTTGTAGTTGCTCATCGGAAGAAAGCTGTTCGTACTGATGTTGAAGAACGTCGGTGGGCTGATTGGAGGTAGCAGTTTGGATAAAGTGACGTACATTCAACTGACGCTGTAGCTGTTCTTTTTCTTCTGGGTCTAAAGTTTGCCACTGTTGCAAAAGGTCTAAATTCACGGCTTCCTGCGTTGCTTGCTGAAACTGACGGACTCCACGATCTGTAGCTTGATCCAGCCACTGCTGCTGCTCCGAAGGCAGTAAGTCGTACTGAAAACTTTCATCTTCAGTTAAGGATTGATTCGTCTGGTCAAGTAGTGCCTGCTGTAATAAGAGTCGGGAGGCATTTTTTATTTGCTTCTTTTCTTCAGTAGGAAGCATACTGTACCATTCGTACACTTCTTCGGGCCAAGTAACTATCTGAAAGTTTTGGAGAAACATAAGTTGGCTTTTCACCAACCATTGTATTTTATTTCCGTGTAGCTTAGCTAAACGTTGAGCCTCTTTTAGGTCTACGAGTGAGTGTTGCTGCTCCTTTCGTAAAGCTTGAAAAATACGGCGGGTGGCTGCCTGCTGGAGTGATGTTTTTTCTTCGCTAGGTAAGGTTTCAAAAAAGTGTGGCTGACCGCTTTCTGTAGTTATTTCTCCGAGTTGGGTTAGTTGATTAGCCCAAGTCTCCCACCAGGATTTATTACTTAGTGAGAAGAGAACATTTTTTCTGGGAGTGTACTGATAGTGATAAATATCAAAACCAGTGTTATTGCTCCCCCGGTTAGACGTTACGTACCCCATGCGGTTATTGCCCCAGATGTAGGTGTCATCGTACGAGGAGTTTAGGGGTTGACCTAGGTTTACTACTGAGTTATTTAGGTCAGAGAAGGATAGCGACGCTACAAATAAGTCGTACCCCCCCCAGCCAGGGTGCCCGTTAGAGGCAAAGAGAAGTGATCGCTTTTCACTGTCCCATTGGGGTGAAGTTTCTTGAAAAGGGGTGTTAATAGATGCTCCCAAGTTGATAGGTAGTTGCCACTCATCTTGTTCACGAATACTCATCCAGAGATCATGCTCGCCAAATCCACCGGGTTGGTCGGAGGAGAAAAATAATGTATCACCCGAGGTAGAAATAGCCGGGTGTTTGCTGGTATATCCTGAGAAATTGATGGGTTGGGGTAGTAACTTAGGCTCTCGCCATCTCCCATTACGAAATTCACTGACAAATAGCTGGTAGTATCCTTTCTCAACCCGGGAGAAGTAATATGTAAGCCCATCGGTACTCACTGAACCAGGACCTTCATCAGCAATAGTATTGATCGCGGAAAAGTTATGGGTAGAAGTGTTATCCTGCCACCTTCTTGAATCCAAGGAGAAAATAAAATTATCACTAAATGACTCACCGTGTTGAGCATTATACACATTGCCCTTACTTTCAGGTCGAGTAGAAGTAAGCAAGAGCTGCTGAGGAGTACGATAAGCAATAGCAGCAAAGTCGTGCTGGGGGGAGTTAACAGGGGGAGGGAGGCGATCAATCTCAATATCTAGTATCGGACTGATAAGCAGACTTTTTGCCTTAGCAATGCCCTGTAACTCAATATTGGCTCGTAGTGACCAACGTTCGTAATCTTCTTTTTGATTTTCGGTAATATATTGAATAAACTGCTGTAAGAGTAGCTGAGCCTCAGAATAGTTTCCGGTTATTTTATGAACAACACCCAAATTGAACGTTAACAATGGATATTTGTCTTGATTCGTTTTTACCTGTTGGTAGTGGTTGAGGGCTTTTCGGTACTTGAATAAATACTGAAAACAATCTCCCAAGTAATAATGAGCTTCATCATGGGTGCTATCGATAGCGAGTACCTTCTGATAAAAACTGATTGCCTCAAAATACTGACCCTGGTTGTACTTTTCGGAAGCTACCCTCAGCAAAGGACGGATAGGGTCGGGTTTTTCCCAACCAAAGCCAGGTACCGCTGTGAGCATCATGAGAATATACGGGAGTATCTTTTTCATATCAGCGGAGTAGAACGACGGAGGTGAGTAGATTTTTTAGAGGGAATGGTGAATACCAGGGCTGCCTCCCAGGCAGCACCAGCGCTGCGATAACCGGGACTAGGATAACGAGCGAAGTCTGCGCTTAAAGATATCTGTATATTACGGTGAAGCAACCCACTTGACACCGCAATAGCATCGCCCCAACGGTACCATAGCCCACCAATCATCACTGTTTTTGCTTGGTTTGGTCTGGTTGTCCTGATCTGGTATTGTCCGTAGGTGCCGATGTTCAGATGATAGCTAGACTGCCGCCAGATAACCATAGCTTGTGGTTGAACCTTCCAGTAATATTTACTATACGAAGCCCCACCGTGCCAGGTAAGCGTTATGGGTAGAGGCTGAGCTTGATCAGTGAATGATACGTCAGGGCGATTCATATTTGAGATGGTTAAACCACTCATCCACTGCCAGGGGCGTAATAGCGTATTTTTAAAGCTGTTGTACGACCATACAATACCTGCCTCAGCCGACATATAGCCCAATCGGTCACGTACAAGCTGTACCGAAGGAGCCACGGTAGGATCGAAACCTACCGTAGCATCGTACTGTGAACCCCAACGAATATTGCCAACATTCAAAGCACGCTGAAGGTAGCTAGTGGAAATGCCTAGCGAGATAACGTGCTTCTGACGAAAATCTAGGGGAAGATTATACGCTCCCGCTAGTTGTACTTCGGTATGGGTCAACCACCCTTGCATTCCAGCTGCTTCCCGAATAAAAGCAACCCCTAATCCTCCAGTCTGAATCCTGGAAGAGTAAGCCTGATTGATTGGATAAGTAGCAGAAGCGATGCTGATCGGGTAGCTACTTGCTGAAGTATTCCACTGAGACCGATGTTGGGCGATGATGAGCGGTTGGCTAGAGGTGCCAATCAACGCGGGGTTAAGGTTGATAGGAGAAACATAGTATTGGCTTAGGGGAATTTGTTGAGCCGAGGCAAAATGAGAACTGGCGATTAATCCGAGTAGGAGAATCAATCTAGACCAATAGGACAATATGTTTTCTTCTCCGCTTACTATCAAAACTTTATGATGGTATCAGAAGATTGAAAAGGCTTGCCTGATAAAAACTGACCCGATACTACGTAGCGAAATTGAGCCGGCGCTGAGCTTATTTGAGAACTCGTCCATCCGGTGCTCAGTGCATCTTCCAAAGATGTAGTTTGGTAAATCCACCTTCCCCAAACGTCCTGAATGCCAAAGTAGAAGTTCTGATGCGATAAGTAGCGACCGTAGACTTTGATGACTCTATCTTCTGGATTAGGAGCTTCGGGAGAGAATGCGTTGGGAACGTAAATTTCTTCCTCTGCCTCCTCGGTCAAGAAGCCTACCGAAATCCAGGGAAGCGCTGTGGGTAATGTACTGGATATTGTGATTCTTGGTAAATCTAGCTGTGCCAAGTCGCTAGCGAGTATTGTTTCGGTTTGTTCTTGGCTCGCCCCAGCAGTAATGGTTAATTGTTCGGGATAAAACTCGTAATCGGGGTTTCGACTCGGAAATGTGACGGTGATGGATGAACCTTCGTAATTTCCAGCTAATTGCGTTTGCGACCAGTAAGGCTGGTTAGCAACCGGAGCATATTGCACTCGTACCAGAGGGTTATTTCCTCGAACATTGGTAAGAGTCAGAGGAGCGTATTCATTTCGAGTGCCTACGGGAAAAAACTTGCTGCCCGTGCCCTGGCGGGTCACACTGCCCCATACATACGAAGATTCGTTGTTTTGGGTAATTGTAGCAGCTTCGTTCAAGGTGAGGCGGGAGGGTTCGCCAACCTGCAATAACCCTTCTTCTAGAAGTAAGCTCTCGAGGATTTCCAGATTTCCTTCTAGCGTTGTAGTACCGTTGCTTTTCAAATGTAGTTGAGCTACCGTTAAGCTCTCGCTTAGCACTCGCTGATTCTCTCCCTGTAGTACCAGTTTAGCATTAGTTGCATCGTAACTTCCGTAGTTCAACAGATCACTTTCAGTGATTAGGGCTCCCTGTTGAGTAATAGTTCCGTAGTTGGTGAGCAGAGTATTCACTGTAGTAAGTGGAGCGAGTCCACTTACTTTGACTATTCCTTGCTGTACGATTATTTGGGCAGGGCTAAGAATAGCAGTTAGCATCCAGCCAGCCAATACGCTTGTCCAAACGCTGTATTTCATAAACTTTGCCATTTGATAGTGCCTCCATCATCGAATCGATAGAACAACTTTGCTTCAGTTCGGCTGTAGTATAAATCACCGTCCGAACCTATGTCGTCGCCCTCTACAGGTTCTTCGTCACCAATGTAAAGAACGGTAGTACGATAAGAGTCAGCTTTTCCGTTGGTTTCGCTCACTGGGTTGACTCTGTTAAACCCGCCTAGCTCCGTCCAACTGCCACCTTCTTTGTAGTACACAATTTGACTATCAGTCTCATAGTAAAAATTGCCATCCTCAGCATCGGCAGGGTTGAGCGCAGTAGGTATACCACTACCGGAATACCATTGCTTACCACTGCCAAGTATTGGTCCGCCACCCGCATCGTCAGGTTCCCAACTAGAGCCATTCCAGGTAAGTACCTGTCCATTTAGTGGTGGATTCGTGCTTACCGGGCGACCTTGTAAGCCTTCTATCGTTGTGCCACCATCGGCGGCTAGGGCAACATCGCCAGAAACTGGGCGAGCGGTTGCTTGTGTCCCCTGACCAATCAAAATTTCGCCAATGGCGGTATTTGAGGTTTGTAAACTACCGTCAACGGCTTGGCTTAGGCCACTCCCGGCAACATTACCATTAATCTTTTCTCTAGTTACCGCATTATCAGCCAATTTAGCAGTGGTAATGGCCTGATTGATGATTTTTGCGGTCGTTACTGCATCAACCGTAATGGTCATAGTACCATCTGGATTTAGCGTAACATCTCCTGACAAACTTACTGGAGTAGCTTCTCCTGCGGCATTTCCAACTAATATCTGACTTGTAGGGAGTTCTTTCTTCTGAAAAACAGAAAGGTCGGCCTCATGATTAGTTCCTGCTTCCTGAATGCGAAGTGTACCATCTGCTAGTAAATCAACTGAGGTAATTGTTTCATTAGAAGGGTTGTTGTCAGCATCATCTACCAAGTCGGAACCGCTAATTGTAAAGTTCGGGTAAGTACCACTTACTGAGACTGAACCACCTCCGATGAGGGCTACCGTTTGGTCGGGAGCGGTGTTGGTGATCTGGTTACTTGCGTCTACCGCAATACCTACACCGCCCATGTACGGAGTGGCTCCCGGTACGGATCGTGATTCCCATCGGCTAGTAGTATTATTCCAGGTAAGGACTTGGCCATTGGAAGGTGCTGTGGCGGACAGATTAACCGGCGAACTGTCATTGGTTAGCGACAGCACATTACCATTCAGCTCCACATCCTGCTCATCAGTGTTGATGTTGCTAAGATCGACGGTATTGCCTCCAGATAGGCTTAGTGACTTGGTGCTATTATCGTACTGTAGAGTGGGAGAGGGCGAACTTTGCAACTCTTGCAAAACAAAAGCTCTGGTCGCTACGTCCTGATTATCAACAGGATCCGCTACGTTGGTGATACGTTGTTGGTCAGCATCGGTGCCTTGCTCTAGCACGGAAGCCAGACTTTGTAGTTCATTAGTACTATCCAGATCACCCGTATTAAGAATGGTCTGCTCTTCAATAGAAATTCCTTCTCCTGGCAAATACGACAGACTCTCGGGACTCGATGGATTAACTATGCCACTTTCATCAGAGGTAATATCGAGTATCTTCCACTCGTCGTTCCACCAATAGCAAAATTTGCCTCGTTCCTTGGCAAATACTAATAAACCCTGATCGCTGGGAGTGAGTTGACGAGCAAAAGAAATTAAATCATCATCAGAAAGTCGTGGAATTAATAATCCCTGATTTTTGTCCTTGGCCACCAACTCTAAAACGGCATTTGGGTTAGGTGAATCTGTTCCCATACCCACTACTGTCTGACCTAAACTTGCTTTCCAGGGAAAGGCGATCAAGATTGGCAGCACAAAGATAAAAACAACAAAGAATACTCTTATATCATTTCTACTTTCCACAACTTAAATATCCATTCCTCAACGTTCTGATTCAGTGATATTTCGGGTGAAATATTACTTTGTAATTGATGGTAAACAATGTCTCTTTTTCGCTTGAGAGAAGTGAAAAGCAATGTCCTAAGTAGCTAGTCGGAAAAAAAGCCCCTTATCTGGAGAGTTGTAAAATGACTGTTAGGTAGATACAATAAAAAAGCCCCTCAGATAATTCTAAGTGGCTTTCTGTGAATCAGCTGGGGCTCGAACCCAGGACCCACGCCTTAAAAGGGCGTTGCTCTACCAGCTGAGCTACTGATTCTAAATTATGGATGGTGATTGCTTTTTTATGGGCGATCTCCGTAATTGCGATGCAAAGGTAAGAGGCTCATGATAAATTTCCAAAAGGTACTCCGCAATTTTACACTTGCCTTCGTCTTGGTGTATGCTAACACATTGGGAACCCAAATAGTTTTGGCAGCTCAAGAAATTACTCCAACGTCAGCCTCGGGGTTGGTGGAGGCTGACTCGCTCTACCAACTTCGGCAGTATACCGAGTCGCTTCGGCTGTACGAACAACTATTTTTTGAGCAACAGCAAGCCTCTCCGGCCATGCTACTGAAAATGGCATTTATTCAGGAGAGTCTGGGTGAGTACAGCGAAGCCCTTTACTATCTGAATGAATATTACTTGGTTTCTTCGGATGAAATGGCGATTGAAAAGATGCGTGAACTTTCTACCGAGCATCAGCTTCGCGGATATGAATACACTGACTATGATCTGTTCCAAAACCTTATTCGTAAGTACCGCTACTTTATCATTTTCGGTATTTGTGCCCTGCTGCTGGCGTTACTGGCTTATGCTATTTTTCGTGGCTCGAGGGGGCAAATGCGACCTTATGGGCTGGGATTAGGAATGTTATTGGCAGTTGGACTGCTATTCTACGTAACTAATTATCCAGTTGCGCCATCACTAGCAATTATTATGAACGACTATGTGCCGATCATGAACGGGCCATCTTCCGGAGCTGATGTGCTGCATATCAGCGAAAAAGGCCATCGGGTGAAAATGACGGGGCAAGATGATGTCTGGGCAAAAATTGAGTGGAATGGCGAGACTGCCTACATTCGCCAAAGTAATCTTCGACCGATTTAGTGTGATTGTGTTTGAGTGTTCAGGTATTAGTGTATTGATATGTTAATAGTTCTGGGTTGACACCTTAACACCACGCAACGGTCACCATAACACTCTTCCTATGAACTTTATTGGGGTAAACTTTTTTCTATAATGAGAACATTATAGCCTTTAATAGAACTGAATGATAGAACCCATTTCAACCGCTCTTAAGAAGGAAACGGCCGTGTTGGTCGCCCTAATTAACCAGAAACAACCGGAACACAAGACGCATGAATATCTGGATGAACTGGCATTTTTAGCTGAGACATCGGGAGCGATTACATTAGAGCGTTTCACCCAACGGCTGGAAAAGCCGGATGTGACCACTTTTGTAGGTAAAGGAAAACTTGAAGAAATAAAGCAATACGTAAAAGCCCATGAGGTGGATATGGTTATTTTTGATGATGACCTTAGCCCATCGCAAGTAAGAAATATTGAGTTGGCACTAAAGTGTAAAGTGCTCGATCGTAGCTTGTTAATTCTGAATATTTTTTCAATTCGGGCGAAGACAGCTCAGGCAAAATCGCAGGTGGAACTGGCTCAGTATCAGTATATTTTGCCTCGCCTAACCAAAATGTGGACACACCTTTCCAAACAAAAGGGCGGGATTGGTATGCGTGGTCCGGGTGAGAAAGAATTAGAAACTGACCGCCGGATTGTGCGGGATAGAATAGCCTTGTTCAGTAAGAAGTTGGAGAAGCTGGATAAACAAAGTGCTACCCGACGTAAATCGCGCCAAAAGGTAGTGCGGGTTGCTTTGGTCGGTTACACCAACGTAGGAAAATCTACCCTAATGCGGTTACTCTCCAAATCGGAGGTATTTGCCGAAAATAAGTTGTTTGCTACAGTAGATTCTACGGTACGTAAGGTGGTTATCAACCAAATTCCTTTTTTGCTTACTGATACAGTAGGGTTTATCCGAAAATTGCCTCATACGCTGATTGAGTGCTTTAAATCTACTTTGGATGAGATTCGGGAAGCAGATATACTGCTGCACGTGGTGGATGTTTCGCATCCTTCGTTTGAGGAGCAAATTCAGATTGTGAATAAAACACTAAGTGAAATTGGTACAGCTGATAAACCTACGTTGCTAGTGTTTAACAAAGTAGACCAGTTACTGAATACTAAGCACGAATTGAACGGACAGGATAATGGCGAATACGATTATCAGCCCCCCGTTACCCTAGAAGAGCTAGAAAAGACCTATATGGGACAAAACGGCGAAGACACCATTTTTATCTCCGCCGCCAATAAAATCAACATTGACAAGCTTCGTCAGGCGATCTACGAAAAGGTAGCCGATAAATATTTCACTATCTACCCCAACTACACCCGCACGGATTATTACAATATATATAATGATTCGGGTTCTTAAAAATTCAACTGAATACCATTAGTAACACGATATACGAATTTGGGGATAGGCACTACCGGGCGGTTTTCGTAGGTGATGCTGGCTGAGGTTTGTAAGGCTAACTTGGAGGTGAGATTCACCAGAATATTCACATCGGCACTCACCCGATGACGGAAAAAATCGCGGTCAGGATCATAGCCTGTCTGGAAGTAGACAATAGAACCGAAGGCGATGTTTTCGCGAAGTTGCAAGCGGCTGGTAACGTAGCTGCTACTTTTCCAGAGAGAGAGCTCTACCAGACCATCTTCTTCTCCCGGTCGTTCCCATTCTTCCCGTTCGCGCATAATACCTGTTCCGGCAAATAAACTAGACTTCTCCTCCCGATAGATACGAAAGCGTACTCCTCCTCCGCCCAACTGACGAGATCGCATTCCTCGTCCTTGATCATACTGAATCTGTACGAAATTCTCATAGGAAATAACATTTTTGCGCAGCCAGTTAATGCGAAAGTGGCCGTAGCCCGCACTATTAATGGCGGTTTCGCTGGTGGCAGTATACTGTAGTTGGCCAACAAGCAAAAAGCTATGGTAGGTAGAAAAATAGGCCACATCCGAATTGGCTGAAAAACCAACAAATGATTTCTCGGTACCATTATCGGTTAGACTCTGATTGTTAGCATTGAAACTCAGCCCTATGGTGCCCAAAAAATAATTGGCCGAGTCACCTTTCACTCTGTTTTTCTCAACATTCAGTATTTGCCCGAAACAGATATTGATAGCAAGAAAACTCAGCAGGGTAGCGGCGAAAAAATAACGCATAGAAAACATGGATTTGCCGCAAAAATAGAAATTTCTTAAAAACGGATGCCATCGGGCATAATATACCGCTTCTGGATAATTTCATCAGGTTTAGCCTTCCTTACAAATAAAATTCTGCCGGAGAAGTGTAAGTCTTTTCCCGCCATGGCGTGGTTTAAATCTACTTTCAGGTGGGTAGGGTTCTTCTCAACTACTAGGCCATTTCGTTGCTGCCCATCTTCTCCGGTAACGGTTACGTATTGCCCTACGTCGCGAATGGTATCGGCCATTTCATCGTCTACCACAAACCGTTCTACGGGTATATCTACCACATTACTAGTTTTATGTAAGCCATAAGCCTCCTCACTGGGGATAGTAAACTCAAACAGTTCACCTGCGGGAAGACCCCGAATTCGATCTTGGAATGATTGCAATAAATTATCGGAAGGGAAAAAGAAGATAAACGGATAAGCTGTGTCCATTACTTCCATTACCGGACCTTGCTGGTCGCGCTCCCGTAGTTCGTAACTCATCGTTACAATGGTATTATCATCTATTCGCATGAAATCGGTGGTTTGCTTATGTGCTAAGAACCTACCATATTCGTCATTGTTCACCAACCACCTATTTTCTCTGGTTTGATACTCGCAGTAGACATCGGCAATTCTAATATCGCTTTCGGCATTTACGATCAACGCTGGGTGCATCAGTGGAGATTAAGTACGGTTGCTAATAAAACATTGGATGAGTATGCCATTCAGCTACGATCATTGTTTGCCAATGAAGCAATACCGCTTAGTGCAATTGAGCAAATAGTAATGAGTAGTGTGGTGCCCCCCCTTACGGCAACTTTCCAACGAATGTTAGCTCGACTTACCCAGCAGCAGCCATTAGTAATTAATACTTCGCTTCGCACTGGATTGTCTATTGCTATTGATAACCCTTACGAACTGGGTACAGACTTACTAGCCAACGCCGTAGCGGGTCATCAGCTTACTAAGACTGATTGCGTAGTGGTAGACTTTGGTACAGCTCTCTCAGTAGTGACGGTTAGTAAAGCAGGTGAAATTCAAGGGGTTTCCATTGCTCCTGGGCTAGAGTCAGCCATGAAAGCCCTTTCTACAAATACGGCTCAACTTCCTTTTGTTCCACTGACATCACCGCCTTCTGTACTAGGAAAAAATACGACTCACGCTATTCAGTCTGGTATTGTTTTCGGTTACGTAGGCTTAGTAGAAGGACTAGTTGGCCGGATAGAGAAAGAACTTGGGCATCCGGTTGAAATTGTGGCTACCGGAGGTCTCGCCGAAGTGATTACTCCGCTAACAAATCGATTCAGCCGAGTAGAACCTTGGCTCACGCTAAACGGACTACGTTTGATTGCTAGCCTCAACTGAGACGGAAGCCGGAGAATAGTAAACTTATGATAAACAATTTAGCTATTTCGTAGTCAACAGTCCACGGTTTATAGTCCACAGATTTCTGAAATGCTTTACAGTCAACCGTCGACTATGGACTGTGAACTATTAACTAATAATCCTATGAAACAAATCGTATTCAATACACCCGGAAGTGCTGAGGTTCTTAGCATCATAGATGTGCCAATACCTGAACCCAAGGTGGGTGAAGTGCGGGTAAAAGTGAAAGCTGCACCAGTAAATCCTTCGGACGTAGTATTTATTCAGGGAGTGTACGGTATTCCACCGCAGTTTCCCGACAGTCCAGTAGGCTTTGAAGGAGCGGGCGAGATTGATGTAATTGGAACGTGTATTGGTCCTGATTTGAAAATAGCCCAGGGGCAACGGGTGGCCTTCGCTACCTTAGGCACATGGAGCGAATATGTAGTAGTACCGGCTACCAGCTTACTGCCCATTCCGGATAACTTATCCTTTGAAGAAGGAGCGCAGTTTTTCGTAAATCCATTCACAGCAGTTGCTATGTTGGATGAAGTAAATCTGCAAAAAGGTGACTGGTTGCTTTTAACCGCTGCCTTTTCGTCACTCAATAAAATGGTGATTCAACTGGCTAAGAAAGCAGGTATCCGGGTAATTGGAACCGTTCGTCGTGCAGAACAAGTACAGCCATTGATTGATTTAGGGGCAGAAGCGGTAGTAAACACTAAAGAAAATCTGCTAACTGATCGAGTAAAAAGCTTAACCGAAGGCAAAGGAGTACAGGCTTGCTTTGAGTCGGTCGGGGGAGATATTGGTACCCAAGCCATCGCTAGTTTGGGAAAAGACGCTACCATGCTGATTTACGGATTGATGAGTGGAGAAGAAGCTAAGATTAGCTACGGGCCAACTATTTTTCGCACCCCCACGATCAAGGGTTTTTGGCTGAGTCGCTGGATGGAAGAATCTAGCGTAGTTGATAAGGCTAAAGTAGCCAAGCAAGTGTACACCATCATGCAGCAGGGCGACGTAACACTAGATGTAGAAAAGATTTTTCCCTTAGCGCAAGCGGCTGAAGCCGTTACCTACAGCACCCAATCAGGACGAAGGGGGAAGGTGGTTATCCAGTGCGGTTGACAAAGCTTATTAATCCATATAGTGTTAAAGTTTTATGGTATTATAGTGCTCGCATATTGACAGAAAGCCAACTATGTAACACCTTTATTACGGAATCCACTTAATATCCTTAAAGTCAGGTTTTCTCTTTTCTAGAAAAGCAT
>ERZ1740058.224-NODE-224-length-49284-cov-12.111235_pt1 | contig 49284 bp, 30 predicted proteins | sample MGYA00581745_ERZ1740058 | MGnify/ENA primary metagenome ERZ1740058 (study PRJEB43018, sample SAMN04849742) | marine metagenome | isolation source: floating plastic debris | place: Pacific Ocean | collected 2008-08-30 | study: EMG produced TPA metagenomics... | reverse complement strand
CGGAATCCCTGTTTTAGTTTGAGACTATTGATGCAAGACTGCTTGGCTAAGGCTAGTAAAGAAGGCGGATTTTCTAGATTGCGAATCAGAATGTCTCTCGCCAGATAAATCTGATCAACGTCTGCGGTTTTCAACGTAGAAGCAGCCGATAATTCTGATTGATGTTCACTTAGTTGATGCAGCTGCAGTGCAATCAGCTCTAACGTCTTACTTTCCAAATAAAACTGTTTCGTTAGGCCATGATAAGGACACTGCAGAATTTGATGTAAGACGAGCATCATGGCGGGCGTAGTTTTAAGGGTTTGTAGGTGCAATTCGGTTTGAGTCAGCAGCTGCACCAAGGCCACCTGAGACGGATCGGGGGAGGCCTCGGCTAACGTTTCAAATAAGTGTGGACTGACCATTACCTGGATGAGCATAGACCTTTTTCCGGCAGCAAACTCACTGACGGCTTTGATGTCGCTTGACAAAGCTCCGGCATGAAGCTGATTGGCACAAGTCACTAGCTCAGCAGTTTTACCGGAAAACTTCGTTAGAAATCCGCCCGCAACGCAAAAGCTTAACCCGAAGAATGGCTCCATCTGAGCCTCTGCGGTGAGCAGCAGGTCCTCCTGCATATCCCATTCCACCAAGGATAGATTGAGGCCATTTCTCAGATCAATCGTCTGACCAGACCAGGTGCCAAAGGGCTGACACAGCTCCCACGCACTTTCGTTCCCGGCAACCCGATAGTTTGCCGTGCCGATTTCCTGTGGTTCTACCTGCTGCTGAAGTTCCGCTAGGATTTCCTGCAAATCAGTGCAGGTAAACGAGCGTTTACAGGGCGTTGACATAAGCTTGACTTTGAAATCTATGGGCAGAAGACACCTGAAATCGTGTCTCATACCATCCTCGCCTTGTTGACAACTAAAATCAATAAGGCAAGGATGGTGCCCGTTCCGCATCTCTCTGCGATCGCCAGCTTCCCTGACGGTTCGACATATCACTAAAAAAATCCGACTGCCTCGAGTGAGCACAGCCGGATGAATGGTTCAAGTTAGTCTGAGGGCGTTCATACAGCCTCGGTCTTCCCCCGCCCTCCCTGGAAAAGACCGCGATCAAGGAACAGGAAACAGATGACCCTAATTCCTATTCCCTGTTTCCTGTTCCCCAACTACGCGAATACGCTACTGTCCAACCCCGTTACCCCCTGCACGACGCCGAGCAGTTCATTGCTGTTAGTGAGTAAGAAGGTTTCACTGCCCATCTCAAAGAACTTGACGCCCTCGGGAGTGAGGCCACCCAGGCTGATTTGATCCACGCCCACCTCAAAGTCGGTGATGGTGTCGATGCCTTGAGCGATCGCCAAGGTAAAGGTATCGGCTCCAGCACCGCCGGTATAGGTATCGTTGCCCGCCAGGCCGTCGATGAGGTCATCGCCATCGGTGCCCATGAGCATATCGGCCTCGTCAGTCCCGGTTAAGGATGGCGCTGCTACGCCAAAATCACTGCCGTCAATCGTGTCAGCCTGGACATTTTGCAAGACGGCTAGCACATCTTCGGTGTCTGTCAGGGTGATGATAGTATCGTCCCCGTCCTGGGCAATGGTTAGGTCGCTGAAGCTAATGGCGGCTGAAAAGTCAGGCTTGAAGCCGAGGAGTTCAAAGCGATCGCTCTCGTCATGGTTGGTGATGGTAACAATGCCCTCGCCAGGCCCCAGGATAAAGGTGTCGCTGCCGCTGCCGGTGGTCACCGTGGTTTGCCCAATCGAGGTCAGAAAACCGCTATCGGCCAAAATAGTGTTGACCGTATTATCGCCATCGCCAAGATCCAAGGTGTTGGTGCCGGCTCCGGCATGGGCAAAATCATCTCCGCTGCCCGCTGTGATGACATCATCGCCAGCCCCAGAGGTCACGTGGTTGTTGCCTTCGCCAACATCAGCGGTCAGGTTGCCCTGAACCAAGTTCACGGTGTCGTCGCCGCCGCCCCCGGTCACGCTGGATGAGTCCTCGCTGGCAGCGACAAAGTTAGTGCCTTCCCCCAGGTCAACCACCCCGCTGCCGATGCTGAGAATATCATCCCCATCGCCAGCCTCAATGGTTTGGTTGAGGCCCCGAGCGGTGACGGTATCGTTACCCGCATCCAGCAAGAAGGTATTGTTATCACCACTGACGACGTAAAGGTCGTCCTCTGCCGTGCCTTCAAAGGTCTGGTCGCCGCCGGGGTCAGGGATATCGACATCGGCGGCGACTTCCACCTTGCCAAAGACGCCATCGCCGGCATCATCGCCGAGATCATTTCCCGCCGCAAAGTACAGATCATTGGTTTCGCCCAGGCTGCCGCCGTTGCCAAAAGTCAAGCCCCAAAGACCGTCAATGGCGATGGGGTCGCCGTTGCCATCCCGCAGGTAATCAACCGCGGTGCGCGTCTCCGGGTCAAAGGCCACAATGGTGCCATCGCCAAAGTTAGAGACCAGCAGCATATTGCTGTATTCACCAAAGTTGTCGGGGGCCATGACAAAGCCCCACGGAGCATCCAGCAGGCCGCCGCCGTCCCAGGTAGTGATGAGATTGCCGTCAAGGTCAAACTCGGCAATGCCCCCCAGCCCCTCTTCGACAATTTCATCCCCCGGTATCTCAGGATTCGGCGCGGCGTAGGCGACTAGTAACGCATCGTCAATCAGCTGAATGTTGTATTCGGCGTACCCTTCAGCCGTAAAGGGATTGTCAAAGGCAAAGTCGCTAGTAATTTCATTGAAGCTAGCGTCGTAGACTTCAATCTCGGGTGTAGCGCCGAAATCGGCCACATAGAGGCGATTGTCGCTCTCAAAGTTGGTAATGGCCACCCCGTAGTAGATGGAGTCGAGAAATTTCTCGACCACCACTTCGGAGACTAGCGGTCGGTCAATGGTGCCATCGTCATTGGCCCGCTCAGTCCAGCCGGAAATGCCGCCGTCAGTGGCGACAAAGATAAACTTGCTGGGGGCGGTGATGTCGCCGTTGGGATGCTCTTGGGTAATGACAAAATCGCTGCTGCCATTAAAGACCTGCCCGGTGGGTCCGGAAATGCCAAAGATATTGTTAGCCGTTGGGGTGACTTCAACAATTTTCAGATCATCCTGATAGAGGGGGACACCGCCGACATCGCCAACATATTCTGTGCTGACGCCGGTGCCGCTAGCGCTAATCCAGAAGTGGCCGCCCAAGCCAGCGGGGCGAATGGCCAGGCCCCAGCCCAGGCTGAGATAGGGGTCCAGCAGCAGGGGATCATATTGGGCCTCATTGGCCGCCAGGTTGGTCACCACATAGCCAGCGGTCGCATCTGTGGGCGTTGAGAAAGTCGCCTGATAGGCACCGGGTTCGGCTACGCCTGCAACTGTCCAGCCGCTGCCGCTGCCGCTGACCGTCGGGTCATAGTCGTCATTGCCTAAAACACTGATACCGGCGTAGTATGTGCCCGTCTCTTCAGCTCTGAACGTCGTTGAGGCTTGGCCCGCACCGGGGGTCACTTGTTCCAGATCGTTGATCTGCCCTGTGAGATCTAACTCATTGCCTGCAGCATCAAAAATCCGCAGCACGGGCTGAAGTAAAGACTCGGAACCGTCTGCTCCTATGGCATCAACCTGAATTGCAATGGGCTCACCCTGGTCCAGCTCAAACGAATAAAGATCCACGTCTTCGGAGATATCAATCGGTGGATCGGAGCTGAAAAAGTCGAACACAAAATTGACCTCACCCGCAACCACGACTGGGTTGTCAGGAGTGGGGGCTACTGCGATCGCAGTATCTAGCGTGTCGTTGGGCTCGATTTCCACCGGCGAAGGCGGCACCTCGGCGGGGGTATCAGCAATTTGAAAACTCCTGCTCTCTGCCAGCGGCGAGATTTGATAGGCCTCGCTGGGATTGAGCGTAAAGGTGGCTGTTTCCACCCCTTCGGCAACCCCATCATCAGCCACCGGTAGGCTAATGGTGGCCGTGGCCTCAGTCATCGTGAAGATGAGTTGGGGCGGGTCACTTTCCGCTACCATAATTTCGCCCGTAATCCCGGTTGTTGCCAGACTGGTCAAATCGAATTCCTCTAACCCCATGGCGAGCACTGAGACCTCGATACCTTCCGGTGGCGGGGTCGTGCTGAGGTTAAAGGTGTGGACTGAGACCGTGCCTGCCGATTCCACCAAGGTGGCTGGTTCTACACTCAAACTTAGCTGTGGCAAAGACTCAGCGGTATCGGCAGTCGTAATGACCACTGAACTTGCTTCGGGATCGAGCTGGTAGCCGACGCTCTCTTCGATAAAGACCCGGAACTCTTGAATCCCTTCTTCGATGGCATCGGGGAAAGCCGATATCGTAATGGTGGCCGTTTGTTCAGTGATGTTGAAATAAAAGCCGCTGGCCGTAAAGTTAGGCGAAGGGAAAGTGCCTCCCGTAACTTCTGCATTGAAAACATCAAACTGACCCAAGCCCTGAAATATGCTGCCCTCTACAGCACCCTCGGGAACAGTGGGGGCCGTATTCACATAAGCGATAATGCCACCTGGAGGAGGGGGCTCACTGAGGGTAAAGGTTAAGGTGGTGGAATTTCCCTCGGCTTCAATCAGGGCAGATTCGCTGATGGTGAGTCCCACCTCAAGATCAGAGACCGTTGGAGGGACGTCAGCAGCCGTATCGTAGACTGTGATGGTGGAAGCCGCCGCGTCAGGATTAACGATAATCCCTGGATTTTCCTGCAGAGTGAAGGTGATCTCCTCAGGGCCATCGGTTTCTGGCTCGGGCTTATCAAATAGGGTGAAATTGAGCAAGGCATTGGGCGAGGTCAGGTTCAACAAAATCCCGGTGGGTTTACCATCATCATTTAATATGGGGCCCAGAATTTGTCCTCCCCGGATAAAGGGTTCAAAGGTGAACAGATACTCGGTTAAATCGATCCCGGTATCCACCACCACCTCAACCCCTGACCCAGTAATTCCCTCAGTGTTCAGAATTAGGGTGATGGCGGCCCCTCCCAAACCGTCAAAAGGAGCCAGACCTAGATCGTTTACAGTTTCAACCACTGCCGGGGCAATCAGTGACTCATCTAGGCCATAGGTGCCGGTGACCGTTCTTAAAGAAACCTGGGGAGGCGCCTCAGAGACCGGATTGTCTGGGGTTGGGTTGTTGGGCACGGGGGCGGGGGTGGCCTCATTAACCAGCTCAAAGCCCAAGGTGTAGTCACCAAACCCATTTAGATTAAATTCTTCAAAGGTGACGCCGCTGCCAGACCCAGCGGTAAACGGATCGTAAGCGAAATTAAAGTAACCACTGACCCCAGCATAGTAGGTTCCGGCTGCGGTCGCGGTGTACTCAACATAGGGCAGAAAAGAGGCAAAGGCATCATTGGGGCCAGGGTCAGCAAAGCTGCCTTGAGCCAGGTTATTGCCTTCACTATCAAACAGAATCAGCTCGACCAGATCCACCGGCATAGTTTCGCCAGCAGCATCAATATCAAGCCGGATGGTATCGCCGGCTGCTAGCTCAAAGGCATAGAAGTCAACATCTTCGCTGGCATCGACGTCGCGGTTATTCTCAAAGTCAAAATTAATGCTGCCGGTGGCGATCGCGTGGGGAGTCGCCGTTGCAATGGCCACAGCAGTGGCGGTGTCAATCGTATCGTTCGATTCAGTCTCGACTAGGCTAATTGCCGTTGCATCTAGTGCGCTAGTAGCGGTAGTCGTTGAGTCCATTAGTACAGATCGTCCTTGATTGAATGGGGCAAAAATTGTGCAAGACAACACATCCCTTCCTCAGAGCGATCGCCAACGGGCCTACACCAATGCCGGCGTAAGACAATAAGCAAGCTCTGAGGTCGATTTCTAGCAACCCACCCACAAATCCATCGCTGTTTATCCCAGGGCACCAAGGCCTGTTGCCCTAAGCCCCCGAAGATACCTAGCGCTATCTAATAAGAAGAGGTATGAGACTTTCGATCTACGTGTAAAGCTATGCAGACCGACTAAAATGAGGTCGCTGTCTTGCTGAGAGTTTCCTTCGCTCAAACAAGCATAAGAAAAGAGATTTGACTTACAAAGATACCTTCCAAGAGCCCTCTAGATAAAAGGCTCCTCACTGCTGGGAAGTATCGTACTGTACCTTTATCACCGTCAGGATCACTCCAGCGACTTTTTTGATCACTCTAGCGGCATTTTCGATCGCTTCAATCTTCCACAACAAAACGATTGAGCTTGTAGCCCTCCACCTTGCGACGAATCAGCCAGGGTGCCCATTGAGCAATCAACCGCATCTGCCAGGGAACCTGTTTCATCAAATCCGGGCTGGCATCCAAAAAGGTGCGCGACTCGATTAGCCGTAAGTTGCCCCAGCCTTCGATTTCGCGGGGATCGTCGCAGCCCCAGCGAAACCAACTGTCTTGGGACAGGTAGCGCATCGCATCGTGAGTCGCTTGGCTATCCACCATTGTTTGAGGAGTCGTGTCGGTCAAAAACCAGGCTCCGGGAAAGCGATGAGCAATCTGGGAAATGGCCTGTCGGGCTTGCGGGGCTTCCAAGTAAATAATGACCGCTTCAGAAATAAAGCACCAGGGACCGCCCGTAGCAGCAACCGTTTCCATCCAATCCGTGTCTAAAACGCTGGCTTCAAGCATCCTACGGCGAGGCTGATCTTGAAAAAACTGCCGTCGCAGCGCTAGCGTATCCGGCAAATCCAAGTCAAACCACTGAACCTGACCATTATCCAGACGCTCGAATCGCGTATTCAACCCACAGCCGATTTCAACCACCGTTCCGGTCGGATGCTCAGTCAGGAAGGCCTGCACATCTTGATCAAACATGCGCGTTCGTAGCGTCGCGCCTGCCAAGGATTGCGACTTTTGCCATTTGGCAAAGTCATACTCCAGCGAGTCCACAATTTCGACCGCTTTTTGATCCTGAATGAGGCCGTTTTTCTTCTGAGTTTCGGCGGCTCTGCCGAGCAGCGGAATCAACAATGTTTCTTGAACAGGACCCAGGGCGACGGAAACTTTGGTCATTTGCACTCCCCTCTGTCGAATCACAGCAAAGATGAGCAGTCATAGTGCCATGATAGTCAGCGCGGGCGGGAGTAATGATCACTATCCTGTCTAGGAGCGATCGCAATAGCGACTTTTTCAGCAGAAGTTTCTCAGTTCTACCTAAAACGTTTCAGATACTCTCTGGGAGTGCTACCAAACTTACGCTTAAAGGCCGTCGCAAAATAACCTCGATGGGCAATGCCCACCGCATCGGCGATCGCTCCAATGGTCATTTGATCAGATTCCAGCAGTTGTCGAGCCCGCTCCATTCGGAAATCATGTAGAACGCCGAAGACCGTTGTGCCGAAAAGCTGCTGAAAGCCTCTCTGCAATTTACGTTCATTGACCCCAACCCGACGCGCCAATTCGGCTAAAGAGGGTGGATTATCCATAGTCTCTAGCAGAATACTTTTCGCTTGATGCAGAGAATCTAAATCTTTTCGCTTGATCCTCGGTGACTGCAAAGTATCCGATGGCGAGTCTATAAGCTGGGCAAAGTAAAGCGCAATCAGCTCCAAGGCTTTTCCTTCTAAGTAGAGCTGCTTGATAAACCCTTGGTGCGGACAATGCAAGATTGCTTGCAGAATACGCTCAATCTCAAAAGTCGTGTGGTTTGGTTGGAAACAAGGCGTTGAACTAGCATTCTTGAGATGTTGTTGCCAACCTATCGGCAGCATATTCAACTCCCTCTCCACCAGCGTCAACATGCAGGTGGGTGAAATGACGAGCTCAATCATGCTAATTTTTTCACCTGCTAACAACTCTGATGTTCCCGCTGCATAGGGAACTGTGGCAAAGGTTGTTTGCCGAGAACAAATATCTAATTTCTCCTTAATACCAGGCATAGTGCCTGTATATTTACCGGATAAACAAAAGGTTAGATTTATGAGCGAATTTTCAAGGGATAGTTTTCGAAAGTCTAAAATCAAATCTTGATTCAAATCACATTCATAAATAAATAGGTCTAAACCCTTGCGCAGATTAATATTCTGTAAATAACCTTGTCCAAGAGTTGTCGGAAAAACCAAGACGGTTTCTCTGTTCTGCCGCTGGCAGTCTCCTCCAGCTTGCTGTTGAAACTCTTTAGTTGCCTGTTGAATGTCGGTAAATGCAAGTGAAACTTCCATATGGATTTACCACAGAACACGATAGAACTTATTCCAGTAGACTATGACAGATGAAAAAATTGAGAGATTGAGAAAAGCCAGAATTAAACAAATACTTAGTTTTTAAATTGTCTTACAGCCGCCAGACTAGGCTCTTCGATAGAATTACTAGTCAAATATTTTCAAAGTATTTAAAGACACTATCTGTCAACTCTTAAAACAGTTCCTCACTTGTTCTGAAAGCTGATTTTGAACCGTTCACAATGCTATTGACGTTGGCTTGTTTGCAGAACAACTTGTTTGAACTTTAATAATAGATTGTCCTAAACTATTTTGATTGATAATACTATCAAGTGCGTAAAATGCAGTTCCTTTTCTTGCCGAAAATCTCCTTACGTGTTAAGCAATGCCTGGGAATATTTCCCCACTAAAAATCTCCCGTTCAGTCTATACGGATAGAGGCAATCAGTTATTCGAACCCTACACTAGAGATAGTTAAAATCCGCCTAGGGCAAGCTTGCATAGCCCAGCAATATTCCTCATCTGAATTTGCCAATCATTTAAGAATAAGCTTCATGTAAATGAGATGAATTGTCAATAATGCCGATCATTAATTTACGTTTGGCATCATAAAAAGTGAATAAAAGATCCATCAAAATCCTTTTATTTAGACGGTCTTACACTCTATGCAATCATGGGTCAAGTAATCGTCCGCATAGTGACCATAGAGCTAAATCCACTAAGACCATTGAGATTGCTTCTCAATAATTTAGAAATCTTACTGTCGATGGCAAAACTCTAATACTGCCATAGGAAAGTCCAACTGCCATCGACAAAATAATGATAAGAGTTGCCGTCGTCTCGCTCTAGGGGCAACGCCGAGCATGATGTTGACATGGTCGGGTAAGGGGCGATCCTCAAACATCAGTTCACTTGCCACCAAATCTAATAAAGTCAGCACCAAATTCAATTCCAGCAATTGTCAGTGCCGTCAACCTTGCCGCCTACAAAGGGGTCGCTGTGGCTGCCTTATGAACCGGCAGGATATCTTTCTCTGTGGACGCCAATTAGGATGCCATCACCATCTTCACCTCAGAGTTGATTGTCACCGGCATTACCGCTGAGGATGTGGTTGCCAGCTTTGCCGCTAATGCGATCGCTGTCCGCACTCAAAAATTCCGTTATCGCTACCCAATTGACCAACTTGAGTTTTGAGCGCCCTGTGAACACCTTGATTAGCGTCCTTAATTGATAACTTTTCTCAACAGTTTTCAGGGATTGACAGCTCCTGCCGTAGTACTTATTCACTCTTCTTTTGACCTCTGTCGGTGGAATGTCAGGACCAGAGGGACTCTGTGAGAGGCTTAGCGCATTTAATTCAAGGTGGCGCCAAAGCCAGCAACCTTAAATTAATGAAAATAATTCTCTTTAATATTGCGAACGGCTTTTAATTAGAGTATAAATCTATTGAGAGTCATTCTCTATAGCGAGCTTGATTTTAGTCAAGCTGCTTGATGGGGTGCCTGTGCTAAAGGGGTAAGACTGAGCGGCTAGACGTGTTCACCTACAAAGCTGTTGATGATCTGTATCGCTAGTTAAAGATTGAGAGGATTTGCTGGTTTGAGATGCAGTTACTGGCGATTGGTCAACACCACTGGAAATTCACGTTACTGCACAAAATTGGATTTGATAGCTGCTACTTAAAGGTTATTTACCAGGAGTCAAAGACTGTATAAAAGTTCGTTTTCAGGATCGCCAACATAGATTTAGGCGATTAATTGATGAGCGATCGCTGCCAGTCTTCGAGTATTAACTGTCACTTAATCGATGTTCCCAAACTTGTTTCTAGTAAAAGAGGTTAGTTAACGTATGGACGCTGCTACCGTTCTCATTATTTCAATTGCCGCTATGGCGATCGCTATCACTCTCATGGCGATTTATTCTTCAGTGGGGCCAGGGGCGAAAAATCTAGAAGATCCGTTTCTAAATCACACCCACGGGCCGGAAGGTCATAATCATGGCTTCTTTCATAGTCACGGGCCTTCTTTGCGGGGACATTCTCACGCTCATGACCACTCCCACAGTCACGCCCATGGCCATTCTCACAGTCATGACCACAGTCACGCCCACGCCCACGTCCATGACCATTCAAAACAAAAAGTTTCTCAGTCTTGATAGAGCATACTAGCAACGATGGTTGAGCTTTCTTGAAAGTTCGTCCTGCTCAGTCGAAACTTTTTATAACAGCGATCTCAGACGTAACAGTAGAAGTTCCGGAGGCTCCTAAATTCTAAACAGACGCAGTTTAGAGGCCTACGTTTCTGAGCTCTTCTTGGCTCTTGAACCTGATTTTTTAGGTTCAAGAGCCATTTTCAGTTTTAGATATGACGTTAAGTACAAACCGCGCAGCATTAGCTATTTGCAATGGCGCTACAAGTATTCTCTAGCCTCTCTGGAGCGGCTCAGCCGACGTTTGAGAGACATTCGATTATACATGAAGCTTTGCCTTGCAGAATTATTGTCATTTGGGGCAAGATTTTTGTGATAAAAGCATTCTGGGCACAACGGTTTTTCTCATTTCTCAATTGCTGTACTAACCTTGATAAGCACTTTGCTCAGGGTTGAATTTATCGTCCAAGAACACGCTTTTTTGGTGAACTTTTTCTGCTGCCCGTTGTTTCCGCTTGTTATCCAAACACGCTAACATCTAACCCGGTCACTCCCTGCACGATGCCAATTAGCTCACGGCTATTGGTCAGCACCAGAGTGTTACTGTTCCATTCCACTAGCTGCACGCCGTCAGGAGTGAGGCCGCCGAGGCTAATTTGGTCAATTCCCACTTCAAAGTCAGTAATCGTGTCGATGCCCTGAGCCAAATCGAAGACAAACTGGTCGGCCCCAGCACCGCCAGTATAGACATCATCGCCTGCCAAGCCGTTGATAAAGTCATCGCTATCAAAACCAATCAGCTCATCATCCGCCTCAGTACCGATAAGTTCGCCCGGGGGCAGGCCCAACAGCGGCACAATTGCGGCGTCGATGCGGGCATTGCCAACGTCTTCACCAACAAAGTCGTCAAGTCCCAACACTTGGGCGAGTTCGGGAGCCAGGAGAAGATCGGCATCCGCGATCGTCAGTTCATCGTTAGCTACCAGCAGCCGACCGGGCGTACTGATATCGAAAAGAATATCAATTCCCAATCCGTCTTCCAGGGTGTCGGCGACAAAGAAACCGCTGTTGGTTTCATTGATCCGATTTTCGTCAAAGGCGATCGCAAAATCGCCAATGGTTAGGTTAGCGTCGCCTCCCACCGAGAAAGTGATATCGCCGGTGTGGCTCAGAATACCCTCTGGCACAAACGGCACCGATTCAAAGGTGAATCCGTCAGTAATAGCAAAGCCCAGCTGAAACTGATTGGAAAACGGCTCCGCCGTGGGCGTCGCGTCTTGAATAATTAAGCCCGCAATTTCAAACAGTGAGAAATTGAGGAACAGACTGGTGACGCCAGACACTACTTGAAAATCGCCGCTGTCGTTGGGCGGCGGCGATACGGTGATGCGGCTACCGAGTTCCTCCAGTGCCGCCACCGGATTGTCGACATAGACGTCGCCGACGCGACCCGTCTCAATCAGTTCTGCCGTGGTGCGGGTAAGAAAGGCCACATCTTCGTGGGAGCTGAAGCCAATAGGGAAGCCAAATTCATCAGCCCAGTCGTCAATATGAAGGTGCGGTGGCGGCACTTCGCCCTGGGAGTTGAACTCTGGGCGCGACCAAAAATTGAGGCCGCTGAAGCCATCCCCCACGGACGTTTTTTCGCCCACGTTCAGCCCATCGGGAGCCAAGAAAAAGCCGTCTTGCAAAATTTCTCGGGCATCGATGTCGAAGGCAAAGTTGAACTCAGGGAACGTGAGATGGTTATCTTCATAGGTGCGCAGCAGGTTGCCGTCAGGGTCGAAAAAGGAAATGTCGAAGGACTCTAAATTTTCTTCGCGGACAATGCCGTCCGTCAGAAACTGGCTGGCGTCGTAGCTGAATTCGCCCTCAACGCTGAAGCCGGCAATTTGTCCCGTCCAGTCAAACTGGTAAGTAATGATGTCAGGCGTGGGAGGGGCGATGGTGCGACGATAGGTGGGCAGCAAATCGCTGACTAGGTTGCTGCTAGAGCGGCCATTGAACAGCTCAACGTAGGTGATTTCTTCTTGCGGTGAATACCACAGGTTGGCGCGGAAGTTGAGGGTCTGACCCCGGTGAGCGTACCAAAAGCGGTTGGGAGATTCCAGCGTGCCGATGCCAAGGCCATAGGAATCGTAGTTGGGAGAGTTGACTGGAATGGTGTCGAGCATCTGCTCCAGGGTGGCGGGCTGCAGCAGCGCATCATCCACCAGCAGAGCGTCAAAGAAGTCGGCTAAATCTTCAGTGTTGGAAATCAAAGAGCCTGCCGAACCGGTCCAAGAAAGGTTGATGATGCTGAGATTGTCCAGGGTGCCATCGCCGTTAAAGTCCCAATAGCCGTTGATGTAGCCGCCGGGAATCTCTTCTTCACCAAAGATGAAGGTATTTTCGAGTCCCAGCGGATCAATGATGCGATCGCGAATCTCTTGCCCATAGCCATTGCCAGTAACGGCCTCAATCACCAACCCGGCTAGCAGATAGTTGGTGTTGGAATATTGCCAGTTAGTGCCCGGCGCAAAGAGCGGCTCGACTCCATCAATGAAATCAACGAGCTGTTCAATTTCCCATTCCTGCAAAAAGACCGTGGGATTCGACGAGGCTTGGTCCGTCAGCACATCCAAATAGTCGGTAATGCCGCTGGTGTGATTCAAAATCTGCGCGATAGTAATGTCGCTGGCGTTAGGCACCAGTTCGGTGATAGCGGGATCGAGCCACATTGTCAGGGTATCTTCAAGGGTCAGCAGTCCCTCTTCCACCAGCTGCAGAATTGTCGTGGCCACAAAGGTTTTGGTAATGCTGCCGGCCTCGAAGCGATCGTCCGGCGCCAGCGGTATATTTTCTGCCAGGTCAGAGAAGCCGCTAGCGCCAAACCAATCGCCTTCAGGGGTCAAAATGGCAACGGCAGCCCCCGGCACTTCTGACGGCAGGTTTTCATCCAGGGCATTTTCGAGAGCGGCGATAACGCGATCGGGCAGTTGCATGGGGGTGATGTCCTCTGAATCAAAAATAGTTAACGTACTGGTTTGGGCAGTGGGATTAACGGTGTAGTCGGTGCCGGGTTGAAGGGTAAAGGTGACAGTTTCGGCCGCCTCCACCTCACCATCATCGGCCACAGGCAGGCTGATCTGAGCGATCGCCTCTGTCAAAGTCACCGCCAATTCTTCGTAGCCATCAAGGTCGCCAATGGCGGGAATGGGGCCACTACGAAAAGCGGGTATGGTATTACCCACAAGGGTTTCGTCGGTGCGTCCATTCAGCAGCTCCACATAAGTAAAATCATCTTCCTGGGAATACCACAGATTGGAGTTAAAGCCTAAACTGCCGCCTCGATGCCCGACTAAACGGCCAAGGTCGGGCGTATTGAAGCTCATCATTCCGAGTCCATATTCATAGCCTCGCCCCGTATCCACCAGCGTGAACATCTCCGCCTGCATCGCTTCAGAAAGAAAATCGCCCGCGTACAGGGCCTGGCCAAAGGTGGTCAAGTCTGCGGTATTGGCAACGATCGCCCCGGCTGCCCAAGTCCAAGACAAGTTGGCAATGGAGACATCATCCAAACCGCCATTCTGATCGAAGTCGAGATAGCCGCTGACGTAACCGCCCGGAACGGTTTCCTTCGTAGTCGAAAAAAAGGTGTTTTCTAACCCCAACGGCTCGATGATTTGCGCCTGAATTTCGGTCGCTAACTCATTGCCGGTGGCGGCTTCGATCACCAGGCCTGCCAAAATAAAGTTGGTGTTAGCGTATTGCCAGCCCGTCCCAGGCGCAAACATCGGCCCCGAGTCGCTGATGAGCGCCACAATGTCTTCCGGCTGCCAATCCTGCAAAAAGATAAAGGGATTGGCCATGGCCTGCTGTAGCAGAATAAAGTCATATTCGGCGACGCCGCTGGTGTGGTTCAGCAGCTGCCGCAGGGTAATACTTTCGGCGTTGGCTACATTGGCTGTCACGGCTGTGGGCAGCCAGTCCGTCAGCGTATCTTCTAGAGTTAGCGTGCCCGCTTCCACCAACTTAAGCAAAGTGGCGGCGGTAAACGGCTTGGTGATGCTGCCCACTTCAAAGCGATCGCCGGCAACCATCGGCACGTTTCCGTCGATATTGGCCGCGCCCACTGCTCCAGACCAGTCTCCTAAAGGCGAGCTGACCGCGATCGCCGCACCCGGCACAGTCTCCGTCACCTTGCTCGCCAACAACTCTGCTAGCTGCAATTGCACCGCATCGGTAAACATCAGCTCGCCGCCGACCACCTGAATCTGATTGACCTCAAATTCGCCGAGGTCAGGACTTGCCAGCGTGGCGACTAGGCCTGATGTGGGAGGCGCCGCGTCCAGGCTGAGGCTGAGCGTGGCGACGGTGCGATCGCGTTCAATCAAGATACTGGAGCCGCGATCAAAGTTGGTAGAGGCAGACAAACTCAATTGAGACATAAACCTAGGCTCTAACGAGATAAAGTCGTCTGGTAATAGTGAGAAGATTTTTTTGCCGTTAGGGCCCCGGCGCGATCGTCCCGTCGCCGTCGTTCGTCCTGTAAGGACAAAACGGCAGGCCAGGCTAAACATCCGAGTACTTCCAGGAGCACTAGCCTAGATGGCCAATACCATAGATTTGTTATCCCCTTTTGACAAGGACAAGTTTAAGACGCCATGGCGCGCTTTCTTGCAAAAATTCTCATTAAAGAAGATTCAAAGGTTTTCTTAGTGGCTGCAGCGCCGGATATCAGTAGGAATAGGAAGTAATCTGCCGCACTCTTGACTGGCTATTACAAAAGTAAAGAATGCGGGCTGATGTCACGCTTTTGTCAACGGTATGCCGTCGCCGGCGTTAAGGGCAACCAAGGACAGGCTTAAAATCAGCACGGTGACGAAAGGCGCCATATTGGTAGTCAGCGGAATTAGGCTGAGCGAAAGCAGGGCTAGAAGCGATCGCATTACCACCACTCGTCTGGGCAAACAGGCTGGCGCCGCCCACTGCAGAGCCGTTACGCCCAGCAAAAAAATGGCCAGTCCGCCACAGAGAACCGTGCGCACTTCGATGCCCCAGTTGCCACTAGAGGCTGCTTCGATGGCGAACTGCACGCCTACGCCGGTGGCCACAATCCCCATAAACGCCAATAGGTGACTGTATCCGTAAATGAAAGACCGCAGCAGCGCCAGTCGACCACCCCGCAAGGCCCAGTTGATGGTCGATTCATCGGCCCGTGCGAAATACATCCACCACAGGCCAACCGCAGCGATAAATCCGCTGGTTCCCGTCAGGATGCTGTTCCACTGCCACTGTGTTTCCGCCACGCCGGTGGCGACTGCGACAATGGCTTCCCCCAAAACAATAATGACGAAAAGGCCAAACCGTTCATCCATATGGGACTTTTGGGTCGGCACCTGCTTGATTGTGAGATAGGTGATGGGGCCGTTGCTGATTTCAATGGCCAGGGCGATCGCCCAAAGTCCATAGCGAATCGGTTCGGGCGTGATGATTGACAGCAGCCAAAGCAGTCCTGCTGCGGCAAAACTCAAGGTGTATCGCTGGGTGAGTTCCCGCGACTGAGGTACAAATCGCCAAGCCTGCACGTATAGAAAAATGATCACTAGTCGTAAAGCGCTGTAGGCGGCGGCAAATCTCGCTGATCCACCGTGCAGCGCGTCGTGAATCGTGAGGGCCAATATCACCAGGCCAAACATAACGCCCAACATCACCAGGCGGTAGGGGCCGCGATCCACATCAAACTGGTCGGCGTAATAGCTGAAGTCAATCCATAACCACCAGACCGGCACGAATAGAGCCACAAATCCGATAATGCCTGTCCAGCTCGGATCGCTGTGCAATAAATGAGCCAGCTGGGCGATCGCCAACACAAATACCAAATCGAAGAATAGCTCTAACCAAGTTGCATGGCGGGTCGGTTCCGGTCCCTCCCCAAGGTGTAGTCGCAGTGGGTGCGATCGTCGATTAGTCATGGCTCCTCGCAAACGCCATCCAGCGCCTACAGTAGCGCAACGAGCCAGTAACTTACGTAAGACCTGACGCAGTTGAATCCGAATTTGGGCCTTCGTCCCGGCAATTCTGGAGCGTGAAATCTAGAGGCTAAAAAGCGATCGCCCATCCACCAGCACTCTTGCCAATGAAGGTTTCAATCTCAAGATTTAATCCGCCAAAAAATTGCCTGATAGCTGATTTCTGAATATTTCTGTTCGCACTAAAATCAAGATGAATATGATGACAGTGATACTCAACAAGCTGGTATGCCCGCATCCAAAACATCGCCATCGCTCACGCCAGAAGTTATTGCTCAACTCCTCGACCAGCACACTCAGACTAACTTATCAGCCGACTACATGCGTCTGATGGAGATTTACTGCGTAGTCAAGGCGGGAGGTGTCAGGGCGCAAGTTTCCGCCGCGCGACACCAAGAAGCTACTGAACGAGCGGCCGTGCAGATAGCCATTGCCGAACTATCAGAGCAGCCTGATCAGGAAAGCCGTATTGAGTCACTGCGACAAGAAATTGCGGAAATTGAGCGGTTTGCGGGTCATCGCATTGCTTATTTAAACGCTATCGATCCCCAAGAAGCCGCCAGCGTCCACAACTGCTTAGCTCTGATTGATGCCTACTTTGCTAATTTGAGGAAAGCCCAAACCCTATGAAGTCATCGTCAACGCCCGATGTGGTCGTGATTGGAAGTGGCCTCGGAGGCTTAGTGGCGGCGGCGCTATTAGCCCGTTATGGCAAGTCGGTCGTCGTTTTTGAAAGCCATGCGATTCCGGGGGGAGCCGCGCATGGCTTTTCGCGCCAGGGATTTCGGTTTGATTCGGGACCCTCATTTTTTTCGGGCTTGGGCGATCGCATTTCGCGCAATCCCCTTCGTCAAGTGCTGGACATATTAGAGGAATCGGTGGCCGCGATCGCCTATGATCCATTAGGCTACTATCACCTGCCCGAAGGCACGCTACCGGTCCATCGCCAATTAGCTGACTATCGTCGCGCAGTGGCTCGCTTCACGGCCTCCGGGGCTCAGGAGCTCGAAGCCTTTGTCCAGCGGCTGCTGAAACTTTACAAACCGCTGAGTCAAATTCCCAGTCTAGGGCTGCGGCCCGATTTTGGCGTTGTGCCATTTTTACTGCGCTATCCTCAAGCCTTGCTGAGCCTATTGCCGCAGTTGGGGGCAGTACAAAAGTCGGCTGGGCATCTGCTCGACCAAACCGTGCGTGACCCCTGGGTGCGTCAGCTGATTGACTTGGAATGCTTTTTGCTATCCGGCCTCGACGCCCACGGCACGATCGCGCCAGAGGTCGCGTTTGTGTTTGGCGAACGCGAGACGGCCTCAGTAGATTATCCCCTCGGCGGTAGTGAAGCGCTCGTGAATGCTTTGGTGCGGGGGCTGCAGAAATGGGGCGGTGAACTGCGGCTGGGCAGCCACGTCGACCAAATTTTAGTAGAGGCAGGACGAACGACCGGTGTGCGTCTCAAGTCTGGAGAGGTAATTCCAGCGGCGACCGTGATTTCCAATGCGACTCTGTGGGATACCTATCGCCATTTGCTGCAGCCGGAAGACATACCCACAACTTTTCGAGAGTCCGCTCTGGCCACGCCGGCAGTGAATAGCTTTATGCACCTACATTTGGGCATTGACGGGGCTGGGCTAGATGATTTGGCGGTGCATCATGTCGTCGTTCACAGCCGCGATCGCGACTTAGAGGCTCCCGGCAATACTTGCATGATTTCCATTCCCTCGGTGCTCGACCCTGACTTGGCCCCCGTGGGAAAACACGTGATTCACGTATATTCCCTAGAGCCGTGGGCCGACTGGCAGCGTGACCCAACCTACGCTCAGCGTAAACGCGAACGCGCCGAGCCGCTATATCAGGCCCTAGCCAAAGTGATTCCGGATATTCGCGATCGCCTTGAAGTAGAGCTGATCGGCACACCGCTGACGCATCAGCGCTTTTTGCGGCGCTATCAGGGAACCTATGGTCCGGCGATCGCGGCTGATCAGGGACTGTTCCCCGATTACTCGACTCCAATTGCCGGATTGCTGCGAGTTGGTGATTCGACGCTGCCGGGGATTGGTGTCCCGGCGGTGACCGCTTCGGGGATACTCGCCGCCAATTCATTAGTGCCGTCTTGGCAAACGGCCAAACTGGTGGACTCTTTGCGATCGCTCTGGGGGCGATCGCAGTAACGCTGAATCAAGTCTTGTCGCGTCACTGCCAGTTCCATTGAAAGGGCGGAATCGGGAGCTGTTCCCATCACCTCAGTCAAGGCAAAATCAAACGGATCGGCCATTAACATTTCAGCATCGGCCGGACGAGCAGCTGCAATGGCAGAATTCTCCGTCCTGCCAGCAATAGTCGACTGCGGCTGTAGCGGTCTGGTTGCGCTCGCCACCGGCAATGAGTCGAACAGCTCTGGCGATTCGGCGGGAGATGCAGTCACGGCGGGAGCTGCAATCGCTGGAGCGGCCGCCGAATTATTCGCCGCCGATGTTTGGGCCGGTTCCCCACGGACATCCGACGAAGTCGTTGGCACTTGCGCCAGGGCTGGGGACGGTTGGCGACTTTGGGCAAATGTTGGAGCTGCAGCCGACGGCTCTAGCTGCGGCTGAACTACAGGCCGAGGAGCAGGTCTCAAGGTTAACGGTTCCCGAATCGCCGCTGACAAAGGCAGCACCCGATTTGCTCGATAATTCACCGATGGTTTCGGCAGTGAAAAGTGAAAGTCAGACGTAGACAGCGCGCCGGCTAAGTTAATTTCCCGAACCGGATGTTGATCTGGGTCATAAATAGCCGGATTATATCCAGACAGCTCATCTAGCTTAGACAGTTGCAGCTGAGGCGCCAGGGACGGCAATTCCACGGTGGGCTTAGATTCTGGAAACATGCTGCTGACCGTCTCCAGCGAAAACTTGCTCGCTTCCGTCAACTCGTCGTTGGCGTCAGGCTCTGGTTCTGGCCCGGCTTCCTGACTTTTGGGCAACTGGGAAAAATTGTAGGCCGTTAGAGTAATCAGGCTGCTGCAAGAAAAAAGTGCCCAAGTGTGCATGATTTTATCCCCCAGAACGTTGGGATGAAAGGAACCACTTCTTTATTCGAGGCTCACACACGAGATCCGTACGATCGCGGACGTAATTAGAGGACTTTTTCGGTTGACACCCTTTAGCATCGTTTCTACCCAGTCCCCTCAGATTGAACAGATCTGGAGAGTCCACGCAATCACGCGCGGCGATCGACCTCGTTTTATCCGCAAAATTTGAGCGTGTCCACAGCCCGCCGCCTCAACGCCTCTGCCGACTTGAGCCTAAGCCCCAGCCCCCGGTGCCGAGGTCGCTGCTGCCATTGACCGCAGCTCTCCCCGAGCCGGCTCAGAGAGCGAGACATCTGTAATTAACCGATCAACATTAAACCGATAGCCGACGTTTCTCACCGTCTGTATCACGCTTGGCTGGCGCGGATCCGCTTCAATTTTCTTCCGCAAAGATAAAATATGAGTATCAACTGTACGTGGATTATCGATTGCATCCGGCCAGGCTCGCTGCAGCAAGTCTGAGCGACTCAGCGGTTGTCCCGCCACTTGCGTCAGCACATACAGCAGACTAAATTCCTGCGGTGTCAAATCAATATACTCATTGCGATAGCGGACTCGCCGCTGCACCAGATCAATATGCAGTGAGCCGTAGGTTAACGAAGCCGGAGCATTTAAGCGATTGATGCGCCGCGCTAAGGCTTCAACTCGAGCCAAAAACTCTCGCATGCCAAAAGGCTTGGTTAAATAATCATCAGCCCCGGCTTTCAGGCCAGCTACAATATCTGCCTCGGTATCGCGAGCTGACAGCATCAGTAAATAACTGCTGCTGCTTTGCTGCACAATCCACTGACAAAATTCGTAAGTGTTACTACCGTGCAGCTGAGCATCCAGAATAATCACGTCAGGCTGTTGGCTTTGATACGTCTCACGCGCCCGACCCAGATCAGCAGACTGATGGACACGATAGCCCGACTGCTGTAAGTGCCAGCCTAAAAGCGATCGCAGATGAGGGTTGCCCTCAATAACTTGAATAGTCGCTATACCCACCAGTTTTCTCTACAAAGATCTGAAAATTGAAAACAAAATAACAAAGCGCTAGTCAGGTTTTTGTAACGGCAACTACTCACAGTCTCGGTAGGCTGAGGCATGTGATAAAAAATCTCGTCTTTCATACCACTTTCAGCCCGCTTTTCTGAAATAAATAAGGTTGCCATTTGTATAAACTCTTGCCCGGCAATGGTGGCCTATAGTGGCGGTTGGCAGCCGTAAAAAGCACTAGCTAGTGCGATCGCAGAGCACCGCTTGCCTGGTAAAGTTCAAAAAGATGTCCTTAAGATGTCCTTAGATGTCCTTTGCTATTAGCAAATTTTTCTAGAAAGTTGTCCATTCAGCCGCGGTTAGCTTGAAACATTGTGATCCCTTGCGATTTTTTGTTACAACGTATACTTACGTAGTCCCGCAACATTGCAAATTGTTATTTGAGTGAGAATAAACTATCGGTATGCTTCAAGACGTTAAATCAGTCCGTTACTATCAGCGAATTACCGATGCTTTAGTCGACCACTGGAATCGGGGATATCGCACCGACGAGTTAAGGCTCTTCTTCGAGGGATATATTTCAGCTCTTCGTCATGCCGACGCTTTAGAGCCATATCTCATCCACCGCTTAGAAGATGAGGTCTTGCGCTTTCTACTAGATTCCTCGAATTTTTATCCCACAGAGCCCGAGCTTGACCGCGATTATTATTAATTTCAGCCACTAATTTTGGCTGAGGGCCGCCCAGGATTCAAAATTGCCCGCCTCACATTGCCGCCCTCCTGGAGAGCGCTTTACTGTGAGTCAACTTTTTGCCTGCATGTATGACGTTGCCAAGTCCCTTTCTCTGCAAGCCAAATCAGGGACGGCTTTCTCAAGTTGACTTAAGGCATTTCTAAGATTGCTGAAACTCTGATTTGGCAAGCTCCGCACTTTTGTCTTTGGCTGTTCCTTCTTTACTTTCGCCATAGTCCTCGACCGCTTATCGCAGCCAAGCGATCGCGAGCCCCACCAAATCAACCGGTGCCGGTACCATCTCACCCCGAAAATCGAGTAGTTGTACCAGCAGTAAATAAGCGATCGCCAATAACAGCGATAGGGTTCCCGTAATAATCGCAACAATCTTAGGACGATTCATAGCAGCGCAATTCCAATGACCTAAAATACGACTCTTAGGGCGTAAACCTGTCAGCACTCCTGGTCAATCAGGCCTCTCCGTCCTAGCGTGACACAAAACGGTATCGTCATGAGTGCCTCAGTTTCGAGTTTTCCCGAATCGTTAGCGGACTCCTCGGTCCAGGCCGCGGTGCAGACCTATAATCTCACCAAAACCTATCGCACCGGCTTCTGGCTCAATCAGTTAGTGACGCCGCTGAATCAGTGCAACTTGTCTGTGCAACCGGGAGAAACTTTTGGGCTATTGGGACCCAATGGCGCCGGCAAAACGACTCTGCTGAAAATTTTGCTAGGCATCGTGCGCCCGACGAGCGGTCGAGCGGCGGTGCTGGGTCAACCAGTGGGCGATCGCGCCGTCAAGCACCGCATTGGCTATTTACCCGAAAACGCTTACTTTTACGACTACTTAACCGGTCGCGAATTACTGCAATATACGGCAGGCCTCTTTGGACTCTCCGCACAGCAGCAGCGCCAGCGCATTCCGCAGCTATTAGATATGGTGGGACTCGACCCTCAAACTATCCGGCAAAAGCCACTCAAGAAATACTCCAAAGGCATGTTGCAGCGGGTCGGCCTGGCCCAAGCTATTATCAATGACCCCGATATCGTTTTTCTGGATGAACCCATGTCTGGCCTCGATCCAACCGGTCGGTTTCGGGTTAGAGAAGTCATTTTGACCCTCAAAGAAAAAGGCAAAACGATTTTTTTCAACAGTCACGTTTTGTCGGATGTCGAGACGATTTGCGATCGCGTGGCCATCCTCGACCAGGGCGAACTTCTTTGTGTTGGTACCCTAGGCAAACTACTCGGAGAAGCGACGGATTATCAGGTGGTGGGGCGCGGTGGCAACCTCGAAGTCCTGAAGAAATGGGTGAGCGGACTGCAGTTTCAGCAAGGGCAATGGCGCGGCGCTCTCAATGGTGAACCTTACGATTTTCTATCAAGCCTGCGGGGGATGGGCGGTGAAATCATTGACTTACATTTGGCCCGCCCTTCATTAGAAGAATTTTTCTTGGAGCGGATTGCTGAAAATCAGGAATCTTAATGAATTTTGCAAAAAAAGTTGCGCATAAATACGCGGCTTTACCTAAAATTTTGATACAGCTTATTTATCTATACTGACTACTAATGATCGCTTACCGTAACAGGCTGGGTACCCTTACTCTTAAATCTGTTTGCAAAATGTCGTTTTTTGTAAAAGATTAGTTAAAATCTCTCATGGTCTTCAAAATGCGCCTGCTGCAGTTCATGAATAATACACAGGCGCCGTCTACAGGAATTTCATACGCTGAGTCTGTTCAGATTTTTTTGGGTGCTGGTTAGCTACTATTTAAGCTTCTGGCTGTTTTGTTGGCGGATATTTTATCCGTTGACTATTGCTGTTGTAATTCAATTTCGGACTTGCTATTTAGGGTGAGCCAATATGATTCCTAATCGTCGTCACAATCCCCGCACATCTCGTCGTTTTCGCCAGCCTCTCAAGCGCTTCATGCAGGCTGCGTTTCGTTGGCTGTGGTGGCTCACCGGCAACCGTCCGCGATCGCCCCAAGCGGGTTTTGTATTTCCAACAACGTTACTTTTAGTGCTCATGGTGCTGCTGACAGCCAGTGCCCTCACCTTCAGAAGTTTTTCTCGCAGTACTCAGGTCATCGGCCAGCGAGAGCAGCAGGTAATTTATAACGCGGCCACCCCAGCAATTGACCGCGCCAAGGCTAAGCTCGAGTTTTTGTTTACCGATGACGACCGCCTAATTGGCGTGCCCTCTAGCGACTATCTAGCCAACATGATGCTGCCGGAGGCCCCCACTAATGCCCGAATTCCTGGCACGGTTGGTTTTGATATGCGGCCTTTAACCGGTATTGATGATCCCTACACCCTGCCAGACGAAACTCGCCTGGATGTCAATGGTGATAACAAACTCGATAACGCTTGGGCATTTCCGGCAGATGTCAATGGCAATGGCGCTATTGAAACTGGAGAAACCGCCACTTATTCTATTTTGGTTGATCACGAAGCCGTAGAGCCTGGGACAACAAACACTAGAACCGTTTCTGATAGGGCTGATGATGGCAAGGCTGATGCCTTAGTCACTCGCACAGGTCCCTTGGGCACCACGCGAGCCATCAGCGCTTGTGGCAGTGTGGCGATCGTCGAAGAAGGTTGGCAAGCAGTCGATACCAGCACGTCATCAGACATTCAAAAGAACTTTCAAATAACTGCTTTCGTCTCCAATAATCGTGATGATATCGGTCAGTCCTTTGAGAGTTTGGAATTTCAGCAATCCCGCATTGCCTCCACAGTCAACAAGTGGGGAGCTTGGTTCCGCTATGACTTAGACATTTTCCCCGGTGTCGACTTTAAGTGGAATGGAGCGATGCACACCGACGGCAGCCTGGTGGTGGCTGACGAGATTATCTCCTACATGCTGACTTCTCACAACTCATGCCTGTATAGCGACACTTCTTCCGAAATTACCCTGGGACAGTTTGCTTACGATGATGGGGTCACTTTTCAGGGCCAGGCCATCAAAGGAAGCATGAAAAATAATGACTACGGTGGTGGCGACGTTGAATTTCACTTATTTAATGGTGATGCTAATAAGCCGACCCTGGGGACGGATTTAACCAACGGCAATGACTCTGTGGATGGCGGCTCACCGGCCGACGTTGCCATGAATCCCATCACGCTGTTTCTGCGGGACCGGGCCGAGCACGTCGACGATTCCAGCTGGAATCGACCAGCTGCCTGGGAGAATTCACCCTTCGTCACTACAGGCCGAATTCAAAATGACCCGACCTCTCGTCCTTTTGTTGATGACTTTTTCCGAGCCGACAATCGCTGGGGTCCAAAACCGCGGTATGAGAATGATGATGATGACTTGAGTCTAGAAGGAGACCCCGGCACTACTGCTGATGATCGCAATGTGGGAGAGCCGATCACAGCCGCCTCGACGCCAAAATCTACTGAACTGATTGAGACAGAAAACGGTTTAGACGGCTATTGGGAAAGGCAGGCGATTAAAAGTGGCTTACGCTTGATTATCGGCCAGCGTTTAGAGCTGGGCAACGTCAATGGATGGGGATACGACCCAACAACTGATACCATCTCAACCGATTCAGTAGCCGATCCGCTGTATCCGCCGACAGCGCCTATTTCTGGCGCCAATATTCCTGGTCCCCATGAATATCGGCAGCATCGGTCTTTAAGAGATAATCTTGCCGCCGTACAGGGCATGGTGGTTTACCATTACGACCTGCCTGATGCGAATGGGGATGTTTTTCCTGCCGCCTGCATGGCGCTTACGGCTCATCCGGGGACCGAACAATCCGTTATAAATAGCCGTACCTTTAGTTACTATCCGGTTCCTGTTTCAGGAACTAATGTCCTGAAAGCTGACTTTCTGAGCGGTCAAGGTACCAACGGTTGGGAGTTTCAGTTCCCCACTGCCTTTGATAGTGAAACGAAGTTTGCCGCCGAACTCGATAAAGGCGATCCGCTGGGAGATGCACTACGGAACTTAGCCTATTTCTCTGGCGATCCTAGCGGTGGAGCCCCATCCTTTCCGCCGGTGCAAGATGCCAACATTCATCCATTTCCCAACATGAGCATGTGGGGAGACACTTCGGCTCTGCGTCGCATTTTCGATGAATATTTGGACGCTACCACTCCTGTAGCCTATGCCAGCTTAAGTTTTGCAGATAAAGCAACTTTACACAGCGCGGCCTGCACGATGAGTCTGTTGGCCTACAACGTTGATCGAAGTGTTGGCCAGTCCGTCGCGATTGCTGGCGAAGACCTTTCCGGTATTGGCGTAGAGCTCTGGGCCTTGATCAATTCGAGTAATCCTACTGACATCAGCAGCTTGGTTGGCGCCACCTACGACGCCTTTGCTCCTACCCATCCCATTTATCCCGGTGAAGATATTGTACTGACGCCCAATCTTGATGATAGGGCCACCTGGACCGACCCAAATCACACTGGAACTACTGGAAATACCTGCGTTGTCCCAACTGATACGGATTCCGATGCATTCGAAGTCGGCTGTGACGAAAGCGACTATTACAGTCAGTTTTCGTCAGAGGATTATATTCGAGCTTACGTTGCTAGCCAAGGCCTTACGGCGGCCTCGACTGCTGCCGACGTTGCTGCAGTTTTGAATGACGTTGACAAGATGAGAGCCTTTATTGAGGGCAATCAAATCTCCAGAGATCGGGCTCTAGGCTTTATTCGCGGTCCATTGCCTTCAACTCTAAATGATCGACTTGGTACATTAGGTCAAACAGACGTTGGCTGGAGCGCGGCTGACTTACAGACGACGCCAACACCGACGACTCCTCCAACCACTAGTCCCCTTACAAGTGTCGTATACGCGTCGAGCTGTGATCCTGACGTCTTCAACGGTACATTAGCTGGGACAGGCGCGATCGACACTAATAAAGTTGGATTGGCTGCAGCTCTCTGTCCAAACAGCCAAGATACTAAGTACCCCTCTCTCTATTACCTATTTCCGCGTCTAGAGCATGATCACGGCGGTAACGACGATACTGCGGGAGGCGGTTGGAATCATGCTCAGCCAACTACTGAAGAATACATTGCCGCTGCTTACATTGCGACCACCAATGGCAATGACGAAAGTGCCACTGCAAAACGCTTCGAAGTTCTAGCGCCTCTTGAGATTCAAGGGATTGCTGCAGTTCCCGGCCTGGCTGATGCCAGCAATTGGATCTTACCCGCTGCCATCAATGCTGCTGGCCTAACGGATCCAGACGCCGCTGCGGAAGCCTTTCGCGTCCAAGTCCCTGCGGGTTCTGGCATTGATGTGCCGTTTTTAGATAAGGGGATATTTAATGGTCGCGAGCAGATGGCTGTCCGCGTGCTGGATATCGATATCGACGCCATTACGCAAAACCAGACCAAGCCGACTGGCGGTGATTACTGGTTGCCCTCCAAAGCCGACGATCCCAGTATTGACACTGACTTTGCCACTGAAGGACTGATTTACGCCTTCCGCGAAGACGCCGTTCGGGAAGATGAAATTGTCAGACCTGCAAACGCTTCAGCTCCTGCCGACTGTGCCGGTCTAACTGGTACCAATGACTTCAAAGTTGTGACAGAAGCCAACTGCCGCATGAATGTACTGCCGGGAACGGCGATTCAAGACCCGCCGCTGCAGGCCAATAACGTTAGCGTTAAACCGGTGGATTTTGCTCCCGATCCTGACCGTCGGGCCCACGGATTTCGCTTTAGAACATTAAGTGGCAATCCAGCGGACTTCAGCGGTGGCGATCCAGCTACTGGCCGCCAAAACGGTATGACTTTTGTCTCTGACAATTCTGCTTACATTCAGGGGGACTTTAACCTCCATACAAATAACGGTCAGACAACCGGCTTTTTAGAAGAGTTTACTTATACTCTGCAGAATATAGCCGACTTTGATGATGAAGACTTCTACGACGAACGCACGGTTGCCAATACCAATGTTGATAACTTCGCTGACTTGGCGATTGATCATTGGCGACCAGTGGAGGTTCTAACCGACGCCTTAACGGTATTGTCTGGCACCTTTCCCGATGGTGCTGCTGAAGATGCCTTTGAAGCTGCCGATGTTACTGATTCTTCATTTGCTTCGCTGAATCGGCCTCAGAATGCTGGTCCTTGGCTGCGAGAAGATCCGGATGATCCAACCAGCCCCATTTGGGTTGATCGCAATGGCACCTTTTATCTTGATGTCTCTGGAACTTGGACAGAATATTTCACTGCCCTAACTGGCGCCGGTGATTTCATTACGATGGGTGAGACAAATGACCGTAATGAAAATATGCCAATAGCCCCCGACACTTATGTGAATGCAACTTTCGTGGGTGGCATCGTGCCAGAACGACCCAATGAATCCTATGGCGGGCTACATAACTATCCTCGCTTTTTGGAAAATTGGATCGGCAATTCTCTCTTTATTAGCGGTTCATTTATTCAGCTCAATTTCTCCACTGCGGCTACAGGTCCCTATGACCAAGAGGCCTGGGAACCTGGTACAGCTCCTACCACCAATGAATGGTTCTACCATTACCAAGCACCTGATAGACGATGGGGCTTTGATGTGGGTTTACTGTATAATCCTCCCGCTCCTGCGGCTCGCCGCTTTAGCCAGCTTGGTCGTGAGCGCAGCGAATACTATCGTGAATTACCCGCCGATGACCCCTATATTCAAAATCTGCGCTGTGCAGAGGACAGTGGTAATAATCAAGTTTTTCCGAACCTCTGCAACTAACAAAGGTTTAAGCGTCTTTACCATCCTGGGAGAAAAATTTTATGCGGAAGACATGCTGCAGTCGTAAACCTTTGATGAGTCGTCAGATTTATCAACTGGTGCGCAAGGTTAATCCGGAATTCGTTAGCAATAATTCGGGGCTGACCCTCGTCGAATGCGTTATGGCAATTGTGGTGGTGGGCCTAACTGGGGCCGCGATCGCTCCCATGATGGTCGTCTCAGTTGCCACCCGTGTACAGAGTCAGCGGGCAGAGCAGGCCCTAGAATTGGCGCAAAGTGAGATTGATCGAGTTCGCATCCAGTTTGAGCAAAATAATCTGAATAACTTACCTCAAACTGTCACCATTGCTAGCAATCGCGCCCCTGATGTCAATGGGCCATCTTCGACTACGGATACAGCATCTACTCTCCGATTGGTTGATATCAACAATGACGGAACTAATGATTTTGTTGTTCAGAGCTATCTGGTCGAAAAGACGGGCGCAGCAGACACCTATGAAATGGGGGTGCGAGTTTATGATTTTGATGCAGTAGCCAATAACACTAGCGGGACAATGGCCACTGATGAAGCACGGTTGGGCATGACCGATAACACTGGCGAGCGCGCTGAAAAGCCCATATCGGCGCTGTATACCAACGTAGCTTTAACAGACAATACCGAACCTTTGTGCAACTGGATTAACTACACTGATGCATCAGGAACCGCACCTAAGCCGGCAACTTGTAACTGATGAATCTCTTTGACTATTTATTGAAAACTCTATTGAAGTAATCAAACATGTCTCCAGCTGTGTTTCAAAGAACTATCTACCGTCTTCGTCGGGCTCAGCTATCGACACAGCGGGGATTTACATTATTAGAATTGTTAGTCGCTATTCTAATTGGCGGCATCATTACTAGTGCATTGCTCTTCCTCGTAATTGAGATGCTTAGCGTCAGTAACCGCGAAGAAAGCCTTACGCAAACTCAACAAAATATGCGAAGGGCGATTGATTTCATAACTCGCGATGTTAGCGAGGCGGCTTTTGTCTACAGCGATTTTACAAGTAGCTATGATTTGTTAGCGCAACTTGATGACGAGCCAACCGGTCCGTCTGTTACGCCGGTGCTCGCTTTTTGGCGTTTAGATGCTTTAACAAACGATGAAGTGGATGACCTGGGGACTTTTTGCGCCGCTCAAACAGGCGATGTTTTAGATGAGTGCGAGGCTCTGTTGGTGCGGCAAAGCACTTACACCTTGGTGGTCTACTTTCATGAGGAGAATGCTCCTGGTGACATTTGGGAAGGACAGACTCGCATTGTTCGGTATGAATTGCCCGCATACTCTGTTATCAGCACCTCGGCATTAACGCGCAATCCAGGCTATGGCGATCCAACTTTGTTAGTTCCCAACGTTACACCAGATAGTTTCAACTCTTTTGACGATTGGAGGAAAGCTTCTGGAGAAACCACCCAAGGCACTGCAACTGTATTGACCGATTACGTTAATACTATTGCTACTGACAATACGACAGCTTGCCCCAGTGCTGGCTTTGTTCGTACACCAGCCAATAACGATAGCTTTTACGCCTGCGTAGCTCAACCCAGTGGCGTAGCAGCTAATAACGCAGAGGTCAATAAGTCATTGATCGTATATTTGCAAGGCAATGCTTCGAGAGGGGCCGCTGATCAAGTTGTTGGTACTAGCGAGGCCAGTAGCTTACCGAAACTGGAATCCCAAGTATTGATCCGTGGAGTCATACAGAACGATCCAGGCTAATCTAACTTCAAAGACACTTTGATTTCGCTGCCGTATACGTCTAACTAAATCTGTTTTGAACACACACCATGATTTCTTCTAAAGCGTCCCCAAAATATTCCTCGAGCGCTGGTTTCACATTGGTCGAGCTCTTGGTGGTAGTGGTCATTGTTGGCGTTCTTGGAGCGATCGCCGCACCCAGTTGGTTAGCCTATGCCACTCGACAGCGGATGAAAGCCGTTGAAAGTGACTTAGTGCAGGTATTTAATCAAGCTAGAGAAACTGCCGTTGTTCAACGTCGCGATGTGGATGTACAAATTGATGAAACGGCCGATGTTCCGACAGTGGCGGTTGATGGTGATGTTCAAGAGCTGGGGCCAAACGAATTGCGGCCTGGTATGGTTACTCTGGATGTAGCCTCTGGTGCCGCCGACACTGTCACCTTTGACTATCAAGGAACGGCGCGTAACAATGCAGGTGGCGACATTCCATTCGTCGTAGATATTTTGCCAAGTACCGGAAACAGACAAAACTGTGTCGCTGTTGCAACTTTATTGGGTAATGTCAAAACTGCTAACAGCGTCGGCGAATGCGATGCGTTTTAATCAAGATACGTTTTGACCAATTTGTCAGGCGTTAGTTTTTGTACTGCGAGATTCGCAGAGAAAATTTATTATCTATTGAAGTTTATTTATCAAACTCTTACTCGTTAAGTTGCCCGTAGCCGCTTTGTCTCATAACTCAAATGTAAAATCTAGCGTGACTGTGAAAGCCAGCCTTATAGATAGCCACAATTCCTTTAGGCAAAAGGCTTTCACAATCCTGCATAAATAGCCTGAGATGAGTCTCCGAGACCTATAATCTTACGAATGATCCCAGTCAGGACGGAAGCCCTTACGACTGTTGAGGAAGCGGTCAATCGCCATGGCCGCGACACATCCATCACCAGCCGCGACAACTGCTTGCTTAAAGGGCGTGTTGCGGATATCACCGATCGCCCATACTCCTTCTACATTGGTTGCCATCAAATCATTTACCTGCACGCCTCCGTCAGCAGTCAGCTCCACTTGGTCACCAAGAAAATCAGTAATGGGCTTTGAGCCACTCTGATATACAAATACGCCCAGTGTGGGCAAGCTAATTGCATCTTGTGCTTGCTTAGGTTTAACCTGAATGCCCGTTACGCCTGCTTCATCGCCTTCAATTTTCAATAAACGGGAGCGACTCCAGTGCTTGACATTGGACATTGCTAGCAAATCTTGGACATGAGGGTCTTCTGACGGTGGATCCTTGAAAGTCACAAGATGGACAGTTGAAGCAAACTTAGTCAAAACTTGAGCTTCTTCAATAGCCTCTTGGTTGGAACCTACCACAGCTACTTCGCGATCGCGATAGAACGCTCCGTCACACGTGGCACAGTAGCTCACCCCCCGACCCAAAAATTCGGATTCTCCCTTAAAAGAAGCAGTCCGACCCATGGCTCCGGTTGCCAGGACGATCGCGCGACCAGTAAACACGCCTTCCGGGGTGTAAACCGTTTTGCGATCGCCTGAAACGTCCATACCAAATACTTGAGCCCGGCGATAATCGGTGCCAAACTCAATTGCTTGCTCACGCATGACGGTCAGCAAATCTTCGCCGCTAATATCCCCCGGAACGCCCGGATAGTTAGCAATTTTGTGGGTGATGGCCAGGGCTCCCACCGCTGAGTTTTTATCGAGAATGACGGTTTTGAGATCGGCGCGTGAGGTGTAAAGTGCGCAAGTACATCCTGCTGGCCCTCCACCAATAATTACGACATCAAATTCAAAGGTGTCCACGGTGACGGTCTCCTATCGACAAATTAAAAAAGATATTAGTATTTGCATACTATCGGCCAACAATTCTCTACGGTGGAAAATTGTCGAATTTGATTATCCCAAAGTTTGGGATAAGGGAACCAGAAACTGCTCCGGTTTCATAAGCGCTGGTTCCGACTCTGTAAATTAGCCTATCGTCTCGAGCTGCCAAATAAACATGCAGCCAAAATGAGCAAAACTGAAATCAGCTAAGGTTTCTACAGACATGACCAAACGAGACGACGAGATCGCACAATAAACTGTATGAGCCTAACGCTCACCTGCTATCCAAAAGCAAACCTGCCGCAAAACCATTTGTGCAGAGAAACTGTCGGCTTATTACGCAGATTCATTGCAGGAAACCTGCCTGCAAGCTTGACCGCCAACTTACCAAATATCACCGCACAAAGAAACGACTGCTTAAAATCGCCAACTTTTCCACAACGATTCACGACTTTAATTAAAATTTTATATCATTTAGATCCTACTTACCATCCTACTTGCCAAAAGTTATTAAGCTTTGATTCGGATGACGTTAAGTTACGATACACTTCACCTCATCTTCTAAGACAATCTTCCTTAGTTAACCTAAGAAAAGCGACACAAAAGTTAATGTTCGAGCTTGGGCTGAAAATAGGTCAATGCTTAACTTCTAAACATTTTGTCTGAGTCTATAAAATGCTCTCATAATGTAACCTAGCAATTCTTGCGGTAGAAGTTGCGGTGAGACAAGGACTAGTGATCTATTGAGTGGTGATTAAGCAGTGATTTCGTCTCACTCTCGGCACTCTAAAAATTTAGCTTAGGCGAAGCTAGCATGAAATCAAAGTACTACTAGATTACGAGAATTGTTTGCAGGCTATGGCACTTCTAAACAAGCATGTTCGTGCCCTCTACGAAACCAGCAGAGATTGAATCGTCCTCAAAAATATAGGGTTCCACCGTCAGAGAGCGGCAGAATCGATGTACGGCTCTAGCTAAGCAAATGCGGTTAATACAGGTCTTAGATCGTCTGACGTCTGCGTTGATTCAATTCTCATCTCGCGATTTCGTCTGAGCCAAATTCCCAATACTTTAGCTAGTCATTGTGGAGATTTGCCTCTTTTAGGATGATTGCACTCGCTAAAAGTTAGAAAAATCACGCACAAGCGTCACTAGTTTAGTGTCAAAATGTTCGTAACATCAATTCACTCAGTTATCAGCAAAAAATAGAAGCCGAATTTTTTCCGAATGAAACAAAAATTCTATACATAAGTTAACAGTCTTTTGGTTGGGATGGGTTCTGAACTATGGTGGATAAAGCTTCGTAAGCATAAAGTTGATAGCTGGTTTGTATGCGAGCTTGCTGGTTTAATTGGCCTGGTTGCTTTTCAGTGGCTCCATAGTTTACACAGCTTGGATATGAGGATCTGAATATATGGCAAATGGACTCTTTTGGACCCCGCTGTTTCGTTCATTGGGCTGGTCTTATCGGGCCACTTCTGAGGCAGGTGCTCCTTTGCTGGCAGGCAATATTCGCTTCAAGGATCTTTCTGGACGCTTGCTAGGGGCCCATGTGGCCCATGCAGGGCTAATTGTCCTGTGGGCTGGGGCGATGACTCTATTTGAGCTGTCACGGTTTGACCCCAGCTTGCCGATGTATGAACAAAACTTGATACTCTTGCCGCATCTGGCTACCCTTGGTCTTGGGGTAGGCGATGGCGGCGTAGTCGTTGATACTTACCCTTACTACGCCATTGGCATGGTTCACCTCATTAGCTCTGCAGTATTGGGGGCAGGTGGTCTTTTTCATGCGGTTCTGGGGCCAGAGCGCTTGGATCAGCGAGGGTTTGGCTATGACTGGAAAGATGGTGAGAAGATGACCACTATTTTGGGCGCTCACTTGCTGCTGTTGGGTGTTGGTGCGCTTCTGCTGGTGTTCAAGGCGACTCGGTTTGGCGGCATTTATGACCCGCTAGTTGAGCAAGTGCGGCTAGTGCAGCCGAATCTTGATCCGGGTCGCATCTTTGGCTATTTGTTTGGCATTAGTCCTCAGGGGTGGACGATTACCGGTATGGCGAGTGTTGACAATGTTGAAGACATTGTTGGTGGTCATTTCTGGGTAGCGCTACTTTGCATCGGGGGTGGTATTTTTCACATATTTACTAAGCCGTATGCTTGGGCTAAAAAGCGTTTAGTCTGGTCGGGTGAAGCCTATCTGTCTTACAGTTTGGGAGCGCTGGCGATCGCTGGATTTAGTGTTTCAGTGTTTGTTTCAGTGAACGAAATTGCTTATCCGTCGGTATTCTATGGTCCCATTGGTGTGACTGAAGGTTCGATCCGTGCTGCTCTAGCGAGTGTTCATGCGGCACTTGGATTTTTAGCGCTGCTTGGTCATCTCTGGCATGCTTACAGGTCTCTCAGTACATCTCTGGGTAATACTCGCGGCACCTTCTTCGACTTTATGGCCGAACAAAAACCTGCGATTGCTGAAGGCTCAGCAAATTAGCATTAAGTATCCAATGCTGAATTCGACTAGTCTCGGCTACGGGGATATTCCTTTTCCTTTGGTTGCGGCAAGCGATTTTGAGATGTCATGGTGCTAATTGAGCTTTTACCTATTTCGTTTTTCGTTGCTCTCTCAATAAACGTGTGTTCAAGGAGGACTCATCTATGGCAGTTGCCACAGACAATGTTGACACTAGTATTCCGTTTCGAGCCGGAAATGCTCGCCTTGTAGATTTTTCGGGGCGACTTTTGGGCGCCCATGTTGCCCACGCTGGGCTGATTGTGTTGTGGGCTGGCGCTATTACGCTGTTTGAACTTAGTCGATTCGATGCTTCTCGCCCTATGTTCGACCAAGGGCTGATTTTGCTTCCTAATTTGGCTCGCTTAGGCATTGGTGTAGGAGAAGGGGGGGCGATCGTCGACACCTATCCTTACTTCGTCATTGGCGCATTGCATTTAATCAGCTCGGCGTTCTTAGGGGCTGGTGGGCTGTTTCACTCCATCAAGGGACCAGCAAAATTAGAAAGTAAATTTAGCTTCTTTGGCTACCGCTGGAATGATCCGAAGAAAATGACCAGTATTTTAGGGTTTCATCTTGTGCTGTTGGGCATTGGAGCCTTTCTACTGGTCGCTAAAGCAATGATTTTCGGTGGCTTGTATGACCCGCTCGTTCAAAACGTGCGGTTAGTTACTGATCCAACATTGTCTCCAGGCAAGATCTTTGGCTATCTATTTGGAACTGAGGGTCGCTTTTGGCTAGCAGGCGTTGACAGCTTGGAAGATGTTGTTGGCGGCCATATCTGGATTGGCGCAATTCTGATTATTGGCGGTATCTGGCATATCTTAAGCAAGCCGCTGCCTTGGACAAAGAATTTATTTGTTTGGTCCGGTGAAGCTTATCTTTCATACAGCATTGGGGCTGTGAGTTTGATGGCCTTTGTGGCAACCCTCTTTGTTTCAGTCAATACCCTTGTCTTTCCTACCGAGTTCTTTGGACCGGCATTGAGTCTGAAGTTTGATCGTTTTCCAGTATTTGTCAGTCCTGATGGTGTTAACACTAGCCGCGTTTGGCTGGCCAATGCTCACTTCTGGTTGGGCTTCTTCTTTCTTCAAGGCCATATTTTTCATGCCCTGCGGGCGGCTGGCTACAGTTTCAAAGAAGGCCGAGTAATTGAATCGATGCGTGGAGAGGCGACCTGGTCATGACAGTGACACAATCAAACCCCCTCAAACCTTTAGGCTTTGTTGATGATGAAAGCAATCCGAATGCGTTTGTAGCTCAATCGCTAAAACCATATTCCTGGTGGGCAGGTAATTTTCGGTTTGTCGATTTATCTGGAAAGCTATTGGGGGCTCATATCGCCCATGCCGGACTGATTGTGCTCTGGGCTGGAGCTATGACTCTGTTTGAGTTATCCCGTTTTGATCCCAGTCTGCCAATGTACGATCAGGGGCTCATTCTACTTCCCCACTTGGCGACGCTGGGGATTGGCGTCAGTGCCGATGGCACGATTGTTGATACTTATCCCTACTTCGCAATTGGGTTAGTGCACTTAATTAGCTCCGCTATTTTGGGTGCAGGCGGCGTTTACCACTCTGTTCTAGGGCCAGAAAAACTCGATACTAAGGGTTTTGGTTATGACTGGAACGATGGTCGCAAAATGACCACTATTCTTGGCATTCATCTGGTGCTTCTGGGTGTAGGTGCCCTATTTTTGGTGCTCAAAGCAACTCAGTTTGGGGGGCTATACGATCCAGCAGTGGGTGACGTTCGTCTAGTTACCCAGCCGACTTTTAATCCCCTGCGAATTTTTGGGTATGTGGTCGGTATTACGCCTGATGGTTGGACACGAATGGGAATGGCCGCCGTCAACAACTTGGAGGATGTCGTTGGAGGCCATTTATGGATCGGAGCTATTTGCATCTTGGGTGGTATCTGGCACATTCAGACTAAGCCAACTCGTTGGGCTAATGGTTTGTTTGTTTGGTCAGGCGAAGCGTACTTAGCCTACAGTCAAGCGGCACTGGCCTATATGGGCTTTTTTGCAGCCTACTTCGTTTGGGTTAACGGCACAGTTTATCCGGAAGTCTTTTATGGCCCTGTTGCTACGACCACTGTAGATGGAGTGATTACTCCGCGCACTTGGCTGATGCTGTTTCAGGTGATTTTTGCTTGCTTGTTGCTGGCCGGTCATTTTTGGCATGGCTTACGGTCGCGAGCGATCGCCGCTGGTTATAACTTCAATCAAATGAAGTTTAATCCTGGTGCCATATACGGCGATCCTCAGTTCAATGACCAAATGCTGTTTGAAGGCATTGTGGTTCCTCAAAAAAATGATCCTCAAGTTGGCATGCTGGATACCCCTGTCAGCGGTAGTTCATTAACCCGAACTTGGATCAAGAACCTGCCTATTTATCGTGAAGGACTTGCGCCTATCGTTCGAGGCTTAGAAATTGGCATGGCCCATGGCTATTTGCTGTTGGGACCATTCCTCAAATTAGGTCCGCTGCGTAATACAGATCAGGCTCTTATTGCTGGATTTGGCAGTGCATCTGGTCTGATTGTAATTCTCAGTGTTTGCCTGTTTATTTATGGTGGCGCTGTCTTTCAAAGCCGCCGTAATCCAGTTGGTAGTCTTCCAGAAAACATTCGCAATTACGGCGACTGGAGCTTGTTTACCTCTGGCTTCCTGATTGGTGGCCTTGGTGGTGTAACTTTTGCCTGTTTCATTCTTTTGGAAATTGGGCGCTCTGGCATTAGTTAATTCGCTGTTTTTAAGATGGGTAAGAGTACATAATGCGGCTTTGAAAGTGTGGAGCCTGTGCTCCAGAGCCACTGCCGGTCAGTGCTCTTACCCCATCAACTAAATTCAAAAACCTCTTCTTAAAAAATCGTTCAGTAAACAATTTAAACCATGACAATTCCTCTATTGGAGTACACTCCTTCAAGCCAAAATCAGCGCGTGCAAGGCTTTGAGGTACCTGGTGATGAGCAATTACAGCTGCCAGAATTAGATGTTGCCCTCGCGGAAACGGATGTTGATGACACTATTCGGGCAGCCTATCGACAAATATTCAATGAACAACAGATGATTGTGGCTAATCGCCAAGTAGCTGCCGAATCGCTGTTGCGAAATGGACAAATTACAGTGCGGGATTTTATCCGTCGGTTACTGCTATCCGATTCTTTTCGGCGGCTTAACTACGACACCAACAATAATTACCGATTCGTTGAAATGTGTATTCAACGGGTACTGGGTCGGTCCGCTTACAATGAACAAGAAAAACTTTCCTGGTCAATTGTTCTGGCGACTAAAGGGCTTCAAGGTTTTGTTGACCAACTATTGGCATCCGAAGAATATTTAACTGCATTTGGCGATTACACCGTTCCTTTTCAGCGACGGCGAATTCTACCTCAGCGTGATGCTGGAGAGTTGCCTTTTGCCCGCATGGCCCGCTATGACAAATATCACTTAAATCAGCTCTATCGCTCTGGACAATTGCGACGCTCAGGCAATGGCGTATCTGATCGCAGTGCCGCTGTTTTCAGTCTAGTGTTGAAGTGGGTACCCGTTCTGGCTGCGGCCTTGCTAATTGTTACACTTTTAGTCATTCCGACAGCTTAGTTGAGCAGCCGTTTTGAGCAAATCATATTCAGGGATGATTGTGCTCTTCTGTTAGATTAAGTTTGGCCATTTACTTGAAGCGTTCGGGAACAAAACCGGCTTAAGGATTCGGTATTCAAATAACTATTCCGAGGCCACAGATACGTTCACAAACCGAACAAGAGTTATACGACGGGATTGTTTTTAATTCTGTTTACCGTTGAAGCCCCTTCTACAGACTGGTGGAAGGGGCTTTAGTATATGAATGGGCAATAGTAATTTCTCACGTGGCTGGTTGTTTACCCAGACCACGATTGAATGTTCTCCTATCAACTGCTTTCTCACAAAGCTTATCTCGCACACCAAGCCTGTTAGAACAACTGAGACCTCCAATTTGTAATGGGTCAATTCTCTAAAAATTCATAGGAAGTAATTGGCCACTCGGAGGTACCGCTAGCGCAGCGTAGCTTAGCAACATTAGTGTTTGGTTCCTGCATTTCTCTATCGGCAAGCGCCGGCAAGGAAAATCGGCGGTTGCCTGATGCTTTCTGCCGCGCAGTGCTGAGAACGTCCGCCAATATTAAAGTGTTTTCAGTGAAAATTTTTCCGAAAATTGGCAAGCAGCATCTGTTCAGTGCACAAACTTTCTTTACCGCACATCCACAAGCGCTGATGGCTCTGTGTGCTTTTGTTAATCTCTTTCAATTTTGCTTTTGAATATTCACTTCCTTAACGCTCTTTGCAAACGTATTTCACGATAATGATTCCTAACAATATATGTCTTGATCTTAAGCGTCAGTACAGTTGATTAAGCATCAACATGGTCAGATATCATGAAAATTTGCGGTTATGTGCCTGTAAATACCTAATAAAATAGGATTAATTTAAAAAGGAAATGATAAAAACTATTTTGGCAACGATATTTAAGCTTCTTTAAGATCTGTTTTATTGAGAATATTTCCGAACTAATCTGAGTCATGTTGTTGAGGATATTGCTCAACAGAATTCACTGAATTTCTCGACAGCATTGATTTTTCAGAAAGGAATTGTGCTTATGCAAACATACGGTAAACCGGATGTGACCTATGACTGGTGGGCCGGTAATGCCCGCTTTGCCAATCAGTCAGGTCTCTTTATCGCTGCTCATGTGGGACAGGCGGCCCTAATTACTCTATGGGCCGGTTCTTTTACGCTATTTGAGCTTTCCCGATTTGATCCCACATTACCCATGGGAGAGCAAGGATTAATTCTGTTGCCTCACCTAGCGACCTTGGGCTTGGGCATTGGTGATGGTGGTCAGGTGGTTGACACCTATCCCTATTTTGTTGTCGGAGCAGTGCATCTTATTTCCTCGGCAGTGCTGGGAGCGGGAGCGTTATTCCACACATTTAAGGGGCCCGCTGACCTTGGGCAATCTAAGGGGCAAGCTCGCAAGTTTGATTTTGACTGGGATGATCCTGCTCAGCTTGGACTGATACTCGGCCATCATTTGCTCTTCTTAGGAATAGGCGCACTACTGCTTGTGCTCAAAGCTACAACTTGGGGCGGATTGTACGATGCTACAACCCAAACTGTCAGAACCGTGCAGCCGACCCTCGACCCGCTAGTTATTTATGGCTATCAGACTCACTTTGCCACCGTCAACAGCTTAGAAGATTTAGTGGGAGGCCATGTCTTTGTTGGCACACTACTCATTCTCGGCGGGGTTTGGCACATCGTAGTGCCGCCTCTAAAGTGGGCTAGAAATGTTCTGGAATTTTCTGGAGAAGCGATTCTGTCTTATTCCCTAGGCGGTATTGCGTTGGCAGGATTTGTTGCGGCTTATTTCTGCGCTGTCAACACTCTGGCTTATCCGGTCGAGTTTTATGGTCCACCGCTGGAAGTTCGGCTAGGTATTGTGCCTTATTTTACTGACACAGTGAATTTGCCCCTGAATACTCACACTTCCCGATGTTGGCTGGCTAATGCTCACTTTTTCTTAGCATTCTTCTTCTTGCAAGGGCATCTGTGGCATGCTCTACGAGCCATCGGGTTTGATTTTCGCCGGGTTGAACAGGCACTCGACGCGATGGAGTCATAGACGTCAACATTTGTTGTGGTTGACCTTTCCCGATTAATTGGGACATTTAGGAGCTCGATGTCCTGGTGTCCCTTTTTCTTTTAGAAATGCTTTCGTTAACCCCGTTTCAATTCTGCTCAACCTGGCAGATCCAGTCGGTAATTGGGGTGGAAAGTGCGCAAAAGCCTTTTGCCTCTCAGCAAGTTTTTAATTGCTTTCTAAGAGGAATTATTATTAGCTTTCCCTTTTTCTCGCTCAAAAGAGTCTTCGATTTAGGCTTTGGCTTCTCAACCTCATTTTAAGAGTCCGTCTTGGGTTATTTCTCACTTCACAGGCTTCTCCAAAAATGCTACAAATTGCGTCTACTTCAATGAAGTGTGGGCGCTACTGAGCTTTTCAGGTTGTTGCTAATTACTTAATCAACAGAACTGATTATGGTTCATTCTTTTTTAGCCTTGAGCGCTGAAGCAGTTATGGCTTTGGTGTTTCCTGTCTTGATTTGGGCAGTGATTGCATACTTTTTACTCTCCCTAATAAAAACATTACGGGATGGTGTGGAGCATCTACAGCAACTGCATCGAATTCCTTGCGATCGCTGCCGATATTACACAGGTAGCCATTACTTAAAGTGCCCTGTTCATCCCCTAACAGCCTTTTCTCAAGAGGCGATTAAATGTCAGGATTTTGAATCAGCTACCAACTCTCAGCCTCATACCGGTTGCCCTCAGCCCAGGGATAAAGATCAGCTGATTTATCGACAATAGTCAAGGCTGATCACTTGCTAGAAGCTCACTTGAACATGGCAAATCCAAAGCCTTCTTAGAGAGGAAAAAATAAGCCTACAATATATAGATGGTAAGGCTGATTTTCTAGGGAAGTTAGTCTGACCACGCCTTGTATGTTCGGCACCTATCGCAGTGACTATGGCTCATTATCCTGATTTAGCTACAGCCCTAGAGGGCGTTTGTCGAACATGGTGTGAGGCTAACGGATACAGCGAGCCTTTCTGTCGCAATGGAGAATGGTGGGCGTTTCCGCCTACTGGCGTTATGCCCGTAAAAATCAAAGACGTTATGGAAAAAGATAGTCAGCAGCAGATTAGGATTGGGACTTTGATGCTGACCCTATGTCCTGATGGCTCCTTAGCGAGAGAAATTGAATGTGGAAGCACTGAAGCTTAGGCGATCGCAATAATGCTGACCGATTGAAGAGCGCTCTGAGCTTTTTGGTCAACCTACTGCTGTTTTCCAATCGGAACCCTTATCCACTTATTCAAGATCCACTCATTCAAAATCGTCAGTTGTGATCAATCAAGCCCGCCTCACGCCACTGTTTGTCGTGTCAATGGAGGGGTTCGAGCGGGAAGGCAAGTCTTTGGGGAAGTCGGCTTCATTGCAGCCATTATTGCGAATATAAAGAACACTGACGATCAGAATAGGGCATGGGAAATTGCCTGATGAGCAACGTCTAGAGCTTTTCGCGTTACCAAAAGATCTCAAATAGACTCTACAGCAGCGACATTTGCTCACCTTCAGAAGCATCCGCCTCTGAAGATTTTAGAGGCGGTAGTTGGCCCCGATTCGAGGCCAGTCGATCGGCCAGGCGAGTGGTTTCTGGTAAGCGATATTTGGGAGTGCACTGCAGCACGTAATCCAAGGCAGTGGGCAGACTAATGCGGTGTCCGGCTGAAATATAAAGGGGATTGGTGTTGGTGCGGCTGCGCAGGACTGCACCGATGGTTTCTTGCTGATCGATTAAGGGCACCCACGCGCCTTTCTCGGCTGGCACATCCTTATGGGTACCAATCAGGCGCGACTTGGCCACGCCAATAGTTGGACAATCCAAAATCAGGCCCAGGTGGCAGGCGATGCCAAATCGTCGGGGATGTGCTAGTCCCTGCCCATCACAAAGAATCAAATCGGGCGTGGTTTTGAGAGCGGCGATCGCGGCCAGAATGGTAGGCACTTCGCGAAATGAGAGCAAGCCCGGCACGTAAGGAAAGGTCGTGGGGCGCTTTTCCAAAGCATAATCCACCAGCTGTAGCGTAGGGAATTCCAGTACGACAACAGCGGCGCGCGTCACCTGACCGCTCTCCTCAAAGCCCGCATCCACGCCAGCGACGAAGCGGACAGGCAGCCGTAGGTTATCCTGTAGCCGCACCTGCGATCGCAATTCGTTTTGCAAAGCGATCGCGGCGGTCGGAGTAGTTGGCCAAGATGTAGGAGTAACAAAATCCATCAAAAAGACTTCTCAACGTTCTTAATCAGCGGCCGCTAGAATCTTGACACACCGCAAACGGCTTTGGAAGCTTTGCTGCACTATCACACTCAGGCTACACTCACTTGCCGCCTGCAACTTCGATAAAGGAGCCGGTTGTATAAGAAGCCGCATCGGAGAGCAACCATAAAATCGCATTTGCTACCTCGCTTGCCTGCCCGCCCCGCTTCATCGGCAGAAGGTGCTTGACCCGCTCGACTCGGTTAGGCTCACCGCCGCTAGCGTGAATATCGGTGTAAATAAAGCCCGGACGCACGGCATTGACTCTAATTCCTTCATCAGCAACTTCTTTAGAAAGTCCAATGGTCATTGAGTCAATTGCTCCTTTCGATGCGGCATAGTCGATATATTCGCCAGGGGCCCCTAAACGGGATGCAACTGAGGAAACATTGACAATGGCTCCTCCGCTGCCTCCTTGTTTAGTAGACATGCGTTTGATGGCCTCTCTTGCACATAGAAAACTGCCAATAACATTTGTCGCAAAAATTCGGCTCAGGCGAGTTGTGTCCATCTTTTCAACTCTCATTTGCTGCTCCAGAATACTCGCGTTGTTGACTAAGGCTGTAACCCGACCTAATTGTCTGTCAACGGCTCTAAAAAGATGATTGACATCATCTTCAGAGGCCACATCAGCGGCAACGGCGATCGCGGGCATTCCCCCCTCTTCAATCGTGTTAACGACGGCCTGAGCTGCCGCTTGGTTACGCAAGTAATTCACACAAACTGCATACCCTTGTTTAGCAGCCAGCAAAGCAGTCGCGGCTCCAATGCCACGACTGCCCCCTGTCACGATCAAAACTTTTTCCATGGCCGGCGATTTTATAGCTGCTTTTGCTTAATTGAGTCAGCATTGAGCTTCGGTTTTGTTTAGCACACAAATAGCTTCGATCCATTGCCTAGCTGAACGTTTATGCAGTTTAACAAAGGGCTAAGGGACGTTATTGTTCACTGTTTTTTCGGTAGCATCGAGTCATTCTTAATCTCGTTAATATGACAGGGTTTATGAGTATCAAGCTCGCATCTTCATCCTTGCTGGGAGCGTTTTGTTTGGGCCTCGCTTTGCCCGTAGTCGCCCAGGCAGCGACGGATTTACCGGCTACTCTCGCGGCCCAGGGAGCGCGGTTGACTCCGGAAATACTGGCCAAGTCGCAGTTAGGCGCCCAGTGGATGACCGCTTTTGCCCTATTGATGGGGGCGATCGCTACGGTTGCCGGCATTGATCGCTACATTCACCGGCAGCGACTGGAGCGGCGGGAACTGGCTCGCTCCATTTACAACAGTTACGCGGAAAAAGAAGCCATTCGCAACGTTGCTGACATTTTAGACTTCGAAGAATATCGTCTGTTTACAGTACAGTTGCCCCATGAGCGTACGGTGCGGTTTGAAGCCACCGACGAGCGGCTAAAGCGAGCCTTACGCTCCCATGCCCAGATGGTGAAAACCCGTCAGGGGCTAAATGTGCTGACTCACCTAAGTCAGCATCCCGGCAAAATGGAGGAAAGCGCCGTTCGGGTATTGAAGCAATATCGGGACGAAGAGTTTGAAATTGAGCTGATCCTCAGAGCCTGGTTCGATGAATTTTTGGGTGCTTTAGAAGCCTGTGAAGAGGCGATTGTCGCGGGTTTAGTGACGGCGGAAGATTTCCAGCCCTTTTTGATCTATTGGATCCAGGTGATTGGCGATCGCAACAAGCGCCGTGAGGGGGGATCAGCCTTTTATGATCAACTTTTTCACTATATTTACTGGAGCGGTTATGAGGGGGTGCAAAGCCTATTTGAACGCTACGGCTATAAGCTGTTGCCACCGCCTTACACCACGGATGATTTTCTCAACATTGAACGAGACAACCCGGTGATCGAGGCGTTCAGAGCTCTCTGCATGGCAAAAGCGGCTCACCTGGTTTATGAGCATGAAGAATACGTCAGGGATATTGTCCGGCTATGGCTGAAAAAAGGCAGCGAACTGGCCTGGATGAAGGAAAAACCGGCGGATTACACCGTTGATGTGATTAAACAGTGGTTACGGGAAGAAGATGAGCATAAAAAAAATCGCGATATCGACGACGATTTCAAGTATTTATTTAGCCGGGTGACGGATACTCAAGCCTTCTTATTCCGCAAAAATCAGCACATTGTTTTAGTGTTTCGCGGCAGTCAGCAAGCCGCTGACTGGACTACCAACTTCAAGTTTCGGATGAAACAGTTTGCGATTAGCAACACGCAGCAAACGGATGCGATTCCAGCGGGCGAGGTGCATCGGGGTTTTCAAGATGCCTGGCAAAGTGTGGAAAAACGGGTTATTGGTAAGCTACGCCAGTGGTGGGAGCCCGGCAAATCTCAGCTTTGGATCACCGGGCACAGTCTGGGCGGAGCGTTAGCGGCGCTGGCGGCCACCTCTTTGGAATATCAGCGTTTTACCGTGGCTGGGCTATATACCTTTGGCCAGCCTCGAGTCGGGGATTGGAAGTTTACGCGGCAGGTCAACGATCATATGGGCGATCGCATGTTTCGTTACGTGAACAATAACGATGTGGTGCCAATGATTCCGCCGCAGTTCAACCCGGTCAACCCGGGGCGGCTCTATGGTCACATGGGCCAGTTTCGGTACTTTGGTTTTCGTGGACGACTGTACCAAAACTCATACATTACCCAGCGTTGGATTGACCGTCTGTTAGGATTTTTGGTGAGCTTGCGACAGCCGGGAGCCGATATTGTTGCCGACCATATGATGGAATATTACGTTCGATATTTGCAGCGTGAACTGGACCTGCAAAAAAATCGACGCAAGGCGCAGCAAGAGGACGAATTACAGGCCCGAGAGCTCCTCGAAATGGAAAAAGCTCGCTAGGGTGAGACTATGCACTTTAAGACGCACGTATTAACCGAAACCGATTGTGAAAAGCGCTAAACTTCCTGATTTTGGTCGCCGACCGCCCCTATTCCTCTTTGTGGCGATCGCTATTCTGCTACTGCTGGCGCTCTCTGGCGCGTTGGTTAACCTGCTGACGGAATCTTGGTGGTTCAGTGCGGCGGGCTATGACAATGTTTTTTGGACTCGCATTCGTTGGCAGAGCGCAATTTGGGCCGTGACGTTGGTGAGCTATGCGGCTTTCCTTTACGCCAACTATCGGCTGGCCTTGTGGATCACTCGCGAGACTCCTTGGCGGGCCTTAGAGCGCCGCAATCTGACGGCAACCGCCGCCTATTTGCCCAAATATGTCGCTGCAGCGCTCATCACATTGCTATCTTTTAGTGCGGCAACAAATAGCGCAGCGGCCTGGGATAGCATCCTCAAATTTCTTAATCCGCGTCAGTTTGATCGACTCGATCCGATCTTTCAGCAAGATATTAGCTTTTATGTCTTTCGGCTGCCGATTTATGAAGGCCTGCAGCAGGCGATTGTGCAGCTGATCATTTGGTCTATTGTGCTGGCCTTTAGCATTTATGCCCTCAAAGGAGAAATTCGCCCTGAGCGTGGCTGGAAGTATTTTCTTACAGGAGAAGTCAAAAGTCATTTATGCGTGCTGCTAGCTGGACTGGCGATCGCGGTGGCGGCTGGCTTCTTCCTAGGCCGCTATGATTTGCTATTTTCCCCCGATGGCGTTGTGTTCGGTGCTGGCTACACCGATGTTCATGCCCGCCTCCATGCCTATTGGACCATGGCCTTTGTGACTTTGGCCGTGGCCGCGCTCTTTATGCTGTCGCTGTGGCGCAGCGGTTTCGTTTGGCCTTCTGTAGGCATTGGGCTCTATGTCTTAGCGCTCGTCGTCGTCGGCGGCTTATATCCCTGGTTCCAACAGCGATTTTTGGTGGAGCCCAACGAACTAGTGCGCGAACGGCCTTACATCGAGAACAGTATTGCCTACACCAATGAGGCTTACGCCCTTGACCAAGTGCAAAGTGAACCGTTTCCCGCCGAAGCCGCTTTGGACCGCACCGTACTCGATAACAACAGCTCGACCATTGATAATATTCGTCTGTGGGATTATCGTCCCCTACTGCGTACCTACAGCCAGCTTCAAGAAATCCGCCTCTATTATCGCTTCAACGATGTTGATATCGATCGCTACACTTTGAATGATGACTACCGCCAGGTGATGCTGTCGGCGCGAGAACTTGACTACACCGAAGCCCCTGCAGAAGCGCAAACCTGGGTCAACCAGCGACTGAAATTTACCCACGGCTACGGCATCGTGATGAGTCCGGTCAATCGAGTGACTTCCGATGGCCTACCTCAACTGATGATTCAAAATGTGCCACCGGTCTCTACTGTGGACTTAGACATTGAGCAGCCTCGAATTTATTACGGCGAGGCGACGAGATCTTACGTCTTTACCGGCACCACTACCGATGAATTTGACTACCCGGAGGGGGATAGTAACGCAGCTTATCGCTACACCGGGCAGGGCGGCGTACCACTGAATAGTTTTTGGCGGCGGTTGGCCTATGCCTATGACATGGGTAGCCTGAAATTCTTAATCTCTAACTACATTACCAATGACTCGCGGCTGCACTATCACCGCCGGGTTTTAGCCAGGGCTCAGCAAATCGCGCCCTTTTTGACCTATGACAGCGACCCCTACATCACGGTGATTGATGGCCGGCTAAAGTGGATTATTGACGCCTACACGACCAGCGATCGCTATCCCTATTCGGAGCCGCTATTTCGCAGCAACCAGGTTGAGAGGCTGAGAAGCAATAACCGAACGATTGATGAGCTGTCCCAACAGGGCAGCAATTATGTGCGTGACGCTGCAAAAGTCGTCATCGACGCCTACGATGGCACGCTGGAATATTTCGTAGTGGATGAGAGTGAGCCCATTTTAGCCACTTACCGTCAGATTTTCCCCAATCTGTTTAAGTCCGCTGATGAAACTCCTCAAGCAATCCGGCAGCATTTTCGCTATCCTCCAGATTTGTTCACGCTGCAGGCTCAGATGTATCGCACCTATCACATGGGCGATCCGGAGGTGTTCTACAATCGCGAGGATCTCTGGCGGTTTCCTGATCGAGGCAATCAAGAAAACTCGATGCCGATGGAGGCGTACTACGTGATTATGAAGCTGGCCGGCGAAACGTCTGAAGAGTTCATTCAGATTCTGCCTTTCACCCCCAACAACCGGAACAATATGGCGTCTTGGCTGGCTGGTCGCTCTGACGGCGATAACTACGGCAAGCTGCTGCTGTACGAATTTCCCAAACAGCAGTTGGTCTTTGGCCCTAATCAAATTGAAGCTCGCATTGACCAAACTCCCGAGATCTCTCAGCAGTTGACCCTGTGGGGACAGCAGGGTTCACAGGTGATTCGCGGCGATTTGCTGGTGATCCCAATTGAGCAGTCGCTGTTGTATATCCAACCGATTTATCTCAGTGCAGAGCAAAGCGAGTTGCCCGAGCTGCGGCGCGTGATTGTGGCTTATGACGACAATATTGCGATGCGCGAAACCTTAGATGAGTCGTTAACGGCCATCTTTGGGGAAAGCTCTGTGCCCATTCCAATCGCGCCGCCGACTGCGTCAGAACAGGCACCGGCAGCAGCTGAAGCGTCGGCGAGTCCCCCAGCTCTCTCAGCGGCCCAGGCTGAGCGCATCCAAGATGCTTTGAATGCTTATGAAGCTGGACAGCAGGCCTTACAGGCTGGCGATTGGGAAGCTTATGGGCAGGCCCAGCAGGAGCTAGAAAGCATTCTTAACGAACTTAGCAACGCTGACTAAAGTTTCGTGGAAGCGCGATCGCCGGTCTCCCGCTCCCTTATTTAGCGGAACTGGCCGCAGAGCGCCCCTTCTTCTGGCATGCTTATAAAAGATTGTTGATGCTTACAGCACTTTCTAGTGCAGTGAGGCGAATCGCCTAGTTCTCGGGCTCCGATATAGCTGTCGTCGCCGGTTCCGCTAGGACAAGGCAAACAGCGGGTAAGCCCAGAGGTTACTGGGTGCACTGGCCTCGATGGCTAATTTATCCAGTCGTCTCGTTTGCCGTCGCAGGAATAGTTTATGTGGTTTGAATATTGCCGCACCATTCGTTTTCAAGATACCGATGCGGCTGGAGTGGTGTACTTCACCCAAATCCTCAGCATTTGTCATGAAGCATACGAGGCTTCGTTACAGGCTTCGCACGTCGATTTGAGGACGTTTTTCAGCCGTGGAGAAATCGCGGTGCCGGTAACGCATTCGTCTGCCGATTTTCGGCGAGCGCTCATGTGTGGGGATGAAATTACCGTGCGGCTGCTGCCCACCCAGACCAACGAAGATAGCTTCGAAATTCAATATCAGTTAATTAATGCCGCTGGACAAATTGCGGCCACTGCCATCACTCGCCACGTCTCGATTAATGCGGCAACTCGTCAACGGCATCGCTTGACCCCGGAGCTGCATCAGTGGGTGCAGGATTGGGGACGTCTAGCGCCGCCGCCACCTGTTGCTGTAGAAGTGAACGATTGAGTTTGCCCTGGGCACTACGCGGTAGCGTGGGCCAAAAGCACCACTGCTTAGGAACTTTGTAGGAGCTCAGCTGCGATCGCAGGCGCTGGTGCAGGGTAGTCACGGTGGCGTCGCGATTGTCTGCAACGGTGCTGACAGCGATCGCCACCACCCGCTCCCCCCAATCAGTATCCGGCAAACCGACAACGGCCACATCCCGTACCAACCCAGTGGCCAAAATGGCGGCTTCCACTTCTTCCGGCTGTACTTTTTCGCCGCCGGTAATAATCAGGGAGGTTTCGCGGCCTACCACATGCAGAAATCCGGCCTGATCGACATAGCCTAAGTCGCCGGTCCTCAAGGGAGGGGTGATGGTCGCTGTTCCAGAAGCCAACGCGAGGGACTGAGCTTGGATCGCGATCGCTCCAACGGTACCAGGCGGCAAGTCACAACCGGTGGCATCCTGAATTGTGAGCTGCGCATGGGGCAAAGCACGACCGCTGCCTGTGTGCCCCGAGAGGAATTCACTGGGTAGCAGGGTGGCCACCTGGGAGGCGGTCTCCGTCATGCCGTAGGTGGGGGCTAACGGCAGTCTCAACTCCCGACCGAGTGCTAGCAGGCTGGGCCAAGGCACTGCTCCCCCTAACAAAACTGCCGTGAACTGTCGCAGCCAGGCCGCTGTATTCCAGTCCGCCTGTAGCGATCGCTGTAGCTGAGTCGGTACTAGGGAAAGAAAAGAACTAGACGAGCCGACAGCACATTCTGACGGAATCATTTGGCTGATGGCGCCACATTGCAACCAAGCCTGAAACGGCTGCACCACTAGCTGTCCGCCGGTTAGCCAGCACCGCATGGCCTGCATTAGCCCGCTGACGTGATACAGCGGCAGCAGGCAGTAGGCATTGACCGTAGCGCAGTTGAAGTGCTGACAAAATCCCTGCACAGAGGCGGACAGGGTTTCCCAGGTGTGGACAGCGAACCGGATATCGCCGGAAGAACCACCGGTGGGAATGAGGATGGTGGGAGTGGGTGGTTGGGTAGCTGGGTGGCTGGATGGTTGGGTGGA
>ERZ1740058.223-NODE-223-length-49651-cov-7.027280_pt1 | contig 49651 bp, 36 predicted proteins | sample MGYA00581745_ERZ1740058 | MGnify/ENA primary metagenome ERZ1740058 (study PRJEB43018, sample SAMN04849742) | marine metagenome | isolation source: floating plastic debris | place: Pacific Ocean | collected 2008-08-30 | study: EMG produced TPA metagenomics assembly... | reverse complement strand
CCGCCAACCTGAACGCCCAGCGCTCTAAGCGAGTCACTGCGTAGCGACAGCTCAGCTGAAATATGGTCGGCCAGCTCCGGATGCCGCTGCAAAATCGGCTGCAAGTTGCTGCGCTCTACAACAAACAACAGCGTCTCTTCTGTCGCTCTGATACTGGCAGAGCGAGGCGCATCAAGCAGTAAAGACATCTCACCAAAAAATTCGCCGACGCCTCTGTTCGCCACGACCTTCTGGTCTAGTTTTTCGAGGTAAACCTCGACAGCCCCCGCCAACACAATGTAGAACGAGCTGCCCGGATCGCCCTCGTGAAAAAGCACTTCACCCGCCTTGAAAGACTGCCGGTAACCGTACTCAATCAGCTGACGAAGCTCCCAGTCATGGCAGGTTTCAAAATAGCTGATTCGCCGCAGTAGGTCGCGCAGATTAACCGTCTCTAGTCGCAGCGGTTTAGCAGTAAGATCCGCTGAGTGGGCCGCCTTTGAATTGGCGGCGGCTGGCACTTCTCTGTAGGGCTCTCCATGGCCCAATCGATCTTCTCTGCCAGATTGCCAGGCCGCCTGCAAACGCTCGATATCTTTTAGCTGCACATCCATTTGCGGAAATGGAATCTCTATGTTGCGCAGAGCCAGCTCGGCGGCGATCGCATAGTTCAACGCACTTTGAATCGGCGCGGTCTCGATCGGATCGTCAATCCACACTAGCAGCTCAAAATTCAGCGAGCTATCGCCAAACGCCGTAAACCAAACCTTTGGGGAGGGCTGCCTCAACACACGCGACTCTCGCCTAGCGGCTGCCAGCAAAGCCTCCGTTACCAGCATTCTGTCGCTGCCATAGGCCACACCAATCGGCACATGCAGCCGCGATCTAGGGTCTTGATAGCTCCAGTTCACCACGTTGTTGTCAATAAAGCGGCTGTTGGGCACAATTACCGACACCCGATCGAGCGTCCGCACAATCGTTGAGCGCGCCGATATTCTCTCCACCGTCCCCATCAGCCCATCGACTTCTACAAAGTCTCCTACCTTAATCGGCTGCTCAAACAGCAAAATCAATCCACTGACAAAATGGCTCGCTAGCGTCTGCAAGCCAATCCCAATCCCAATCCCGATCGTGCCAGCCACCACCGTCAATGAGGCCAAGTCAATCGCAAACGCCTGTAATACGCTCAGCCCACCAACAGCGACCAGCGCATAGGTCAGCAGCGTTGCCGCCGCTTCCCGCCGCCCCCGGTTTAGCCGCATGGGCTTAAAGATGAGTCGCTTAACAAGCTCACTAATCAGCCGCGCACCCAAAACCACCCCAGCAAGGCAGGTCACCATCCACAGCAGCTGACTAAGGCTCAGCTCAGAGCCCGCAATCGGCAGCGTCTTTTGTAAAAGCGAACTCAAGGCTTCCATACTCAAGGCATCAGTAGAGTGTTACCAGATTATTTCAGTCAGGCAAAACCAGCTTTCACCGGTCACCGACTCTCTCTAAACCTCGCTTTCGCCGCGTCAAACGCTGTTGCCATTACCTGCTGAATCCGTTCTGGGTCCGGCTTTTTTCCACCCATCAAATCGCCAAAGTACGCGCAGGCACCTTCCCCTAGCGCCCAGGTGTAGCCCGCGGCCCAAGACGCTGCCACCACGCTGCCAAACCCAGGAATAAACTTCACCAGCTCACGCCCAATTGCCTGAGCAAAAAATCCACCGGCGATCGCACTCGCCACGCCACCGGCCTGAGACCGATTCAGCGTCTGGCCATATAGCTTCCCCAGTAGCCCTACCATAGAAATTTGCAGTGTCGTCAGCACAGGCATCGTCGCAAATGGCAGAGGCACTGCCGCTAGCGTCGCGGCAATCACCGCAAACGCCGAAATGTATCGCCTGCCCACATCCCGATATAAATTGCCCAGCTGAGCATTCGCCGCGTCCTGATCGTCAATTAGCTGATAAATCGCATTCGACTCCGCCTCAGGCAGCAGCTCTGCTAGCGAATCTCGTAGCGCCTCCTGCCCATAGAAAACCGGGTCAAAACCGTCCTCTTCTAGCGTAAAGTCCAACAGCACTGCTCTATCAAAACAGCCTGCGAACGAAGTCTGCAAAGCGTCGAACGCTCGGGTAATCTCTTCTAGTTTGGGGGGATGATAAGCCGGATGATTTTCTTGCTCTGGTGGGTACAGCTCGTGCAGGCAGGTAACCGCAAGCAGACAAGGAACCTGCGGATAGGCCCGACGCAGCTGCTGAGCAATTTGGCGTAGCTGGTCAACCGCAAAATCAGTAATCTTGACGGTCAAAATCAATATGCGGGCGCTCTGGCCATCTTTCTGGCCGTCTTTCTGGCCGTCTTTCTGGCTGTCTCGCTCTAGCTCTTGGACAAGCTCTTGCACTAGATCTGTCGTATCTTTACCAATATCGCCCAGGCCAACCGTATCGGTAAAAATTAGCAGCGGCAAATCGTCTGAAGGATAGGCATACCGGGCTGTATTTTCAGTGTGTGGCCGAAAGCCCTGCCCTACAATTTCAGCGGAAACACCTGTTAGGCCGCGCACGATTGAGCTTTTGCCTGCCTGGGGCTTGCCGATCAAGAGCGCTTCTGTTGTCGGTAGTTGCGATCGCACCTGCACTAAAATCTTTGCAACTTCCTCGTCGCTAACACTAAAAGTTTTGAGCGCGTTTTGCGTCAGTCTATTTTGGGCATTCGCATAGGCTTTTTGTAGCTGATTAGCATCTGTTGGCAGCCATTGATTTAGCTGCGCAGAGGCACTTTTCCACAGAGGCTGCCACAGAGACGCCAACCCGGCAGCGGTCCCTTTCACAACTTGCTGCACCGGGTTGCTTTCGCTGTTGACCGGAACGGGCTGAGCGTCGCTTGCAGAAGAGTCATCGGCAGAAGCTTCCTCAGAGCTAGACGCTGCTGAAACAGCGTCTTCCAAAGGATCACTCATCACCCTTTCCCCAGTTTCTAACCAGCATTTGAATCCTTACCCCAAAACACGCCTCGCAACCCCTTTGATTCTATTCGATTTAGCCAGGGGTAATTTGATGAGGTGAGGTGCGAATGACTCGAATGACTCGCCAGTCCACGCTACTGCTGTTGTACTTCAGTAGCCAGCTCTAGCTCTGCAATTCGCTCCTGTGCGATCGCCAACATACGACGCATTCGCCAGTTATCCAAACTGACAGTCACTAGCAGCAGGGCAACGAGCCAGCCAAACCAGCTTGTACGCTGCCAGAACATCTTGACAAAAGGCAGTTTCACGCGCTGCCAGCCATCCAATGAGCCGGACTCATCATCAGCGTCAACAGCCGACGGCGCTGACGGTACCGGCGGCTGAGCTGGTTGAGAAGGCTGGGCCGATTGAGAAAGCTGGGCTGAAAAAGGATGGGCAAAAAAATCTTCGGGCTCCAAAATAGGCGAACCGTGCGCCGTATCAGCCCAGCCTTCCGAACCGGCCTGCAAACGCTCTAACGACCGATTCAGCCTTTGAACATGGCTCATAGTGGCTGTTTTTCTGAGCCTGGCAATATCAAGTTTAAGGTGTGGATTTTCATCGAGAACTGCCGAGAGTTCTGCCTGTTCCTCTTCAGTCAAGTTGCCTAGTACATAGCCTGCGATCAGTTCGTTCCATCTTTCCATAGCCGCATTCCATCTTCACAAGTGCGTCGTTCAAGGATTCTTAAACACCTACCTTCTGAATTGTTCACTTGCTAGGACATTTGCCACCTCTTCTTGTTCTAAAAAACACAAGGAACGTTAATTATCTCTTGCAATTCTGATTAAAACAAGGATTTTTGTTGTTATCGTCGATATTGACTGAATTTACTGGCATCTATTTACTCGATAAAATCTCAGCATAGGCCTTGACAATAAAGGACAAAAGAAAAGCGCAGAGGAAATCACACAGAAAAAGAAAAAAGACAGACACTCCAAAAAGTGTACGCGCAACATCCCACAGCGAGATAAAAATAGGCTCAGATCAGATCGCACAGGTTTCACGAAACACATCACTACACCCAACATACACAAACCACACCTGATGTTTTCTTTATCGAAGTTTCACCCCCATGTCTATCGACCCATCGCAGTCTGCGCGATCGCTTCTATTCAGCTAATTAGCACGGCTAATACAGCTGTTGCTCAAGACCGAAGTATCTGGCTAACCAACAACAGTAGCGCAACGATTCGAGGATACTTCTTACGAGGGGAGGATATTTTTGCTCGTTGCGATGAAGACTGCAGCGACATAGACCTTTTCCTCTACGACGATAGAGGGACTTTGGTGGATTCAGATGACGCGGTCGATGCTTTTCCCATCGTCACAGCCCCTAATGACGGCATGTTTGTGATTGAGATCACTATGCCAGCTTGCTCGCACCGCACGGGCTGCGCAGCGGGCATCAGTTCTGATTTTGGGTTTTGATTTGGGACTTTGATATTGAGCTTTTGTTTTGGACTTTGCAGTCCTGATGTTGAGCTCAGACAACGGCGTGAAGATAGCACCGCAACAGCTCTCACTCTCAATCCCTCTTTCGATGGATTTCTGCATGTACAAGGGAATATATGGAGCGGCAGAGCGAGCTCTATGTGTCAAGCTTCTACGTAAATCTATAGAATATTCAACAACTTTATCTGGTTTAGCATTCACAGAAACTTTAACTCTTATCCAAAAAAACAACACTTCTTATTATCAGCAGCGCTTAATCTCCCTTCCAACTGTTTCCACGATAGCCGAGCTGACTAAGCAGAAAAGGCTACAGCTATATCAACGTAGACAATTGTTTTTATATGTCAGCCCGTAATTTCAACTACGTGCATACAAGATCACTCACATCACAGAAAATCTCTTTAGACGCACTCAGTACAAACGCTGTGATAGTTGTTTACGCGATTTAGGCAAGCTGAGTTACAGGTGAAGCAGGCTCTGAATGCCCTACGTCGATTGCCCTACGCCGAGTGCCCTGTCTGGACGCATCGATTTCACCAGTTCAGCTTCACCGATCCAGCTTCACCGATTCAGCTAAGAGATTTCCAAAAAAGTCAGATCAACAATCTTGGATAAATCTCTTACACATAACTTCTATTAGAGAGAATATTCTATGGCTATTGTTAACTTACGTGTGATCGCAACTTCTGTAGCCTGTACCACTGTTGCCCTGGTTGGAATTGTTAGCCCGGCGCTGGCTCAAAGCCGTACCGTTTGGCTCAACGACAACGGGCAGACCACGGTTACGGGGTATTTTATGCAAGGAGAGAGCATCTACGCTGACTGCGATCAGGACTGTATGGATTTGGATCTCTATCTCTACAACGAGATGGGTGTTCTGGTTGATTCCGACGATGCCGTTGATGCTTACCCTATCATCACAGCGCCCTACGAAGGCACTTTCTCGGTTCAAGTAACTATGCCTTCATGCACACATAGTGCTGGCTGTAGCGCCTCTATCAGCTCCGACTACGGCTTCTAAAAGCTTCTAAAAGACAGATCTCGCCCAGCTTTTTTGGGAAACAAATATTTGAGCGTTAGCGTGAACCATGACCGTCAGCAGTCCACCCGATTGCTGACTTTTTTTGCGCATTTTCTTGGCACATTTTTTTAATAAAGAGATTTGGCACAAAGAGATATGAGAGACTGCAAAGGCTATCCTACCTACGCTTTTTTGACCTCATGTCCTCACCTAGCGATTCAGTATTCCCTTTCAAACTACCGGCTATGGGCTGCGGCACCTGGGCATGGGGTAATCGCTTACTGTGGAACTATACAGAAAGCATGGATCAGGACCTCAATGCGGTCTTTGACCACTGCGTTAGCCAAGGCGTTACCCTGTTCGATACGGGTGACTCCTATGGAACCGGAAAGCTCAGTGGCCAAAGCGAAAAATTACTCGGTCGGTTTAAAGCCAGCTATCAAGGGCCCAATCAAGACAATATCTGCCTGGCGACTAAGCTAGCGCCCTATCCCTGGCGGCTCACACGCCAGTCAATGGTCGCCGCAGGCCAAGCGTCTAGTCAGCGTCTAGGTGGGTTAGACCTGGTGCAGATGCACTGGTCTACCGCCAACTATTTTCCACTTCAGGAAGGGCCTCTGCTCGACGGTCTAGCCCAACTATGCAAACAAAAGATTGCCAAAGGCGTGGGACTTTCTAACTACGGCCCCAAACGCCTGCGGTGGGCTTACAGCAGATTGAGCGATCGCGGCATTAAAATTCATACGCTGCAGGTCCAATACTCCCTGCTATCGACTTATCCTGTCACCCAGCTAGGGCTCAAAGAAGTCTGCGACGAGCTAGATATTCAGCTCATTGCCTACAGCCCGTTAGCGCTGGGCCTGCTCACCGGCAAATATAGCCAAAAGTCAGCGTTACCTAAGGGACTTAGAAAATTCGCCTTCGGGAAAATACTATCGGGTGTTCAACCCCTCCTAGCGTGTCTCAAAGCCGTCGCTGCTGAAAAAGACAAAACGATGGCTCAAATCGCTATCAACTGGTGCATTTGCAAAGGCACCCTGCCGATTCCAGGGGCCAAAACCCTTCAGCAGGCACAGCAAAATACCGCTGCCCTCGGCTGGCACCTAAGCGAAGCAGAAGTGACTGAACTCGACAAGGCTTCAGCCGCCTGCACACAGCAAACGACACAAAATCCTTTTCAAACCCGCTAAAGTTTTTAATATCACCCAAGCTTTACTCGCCTTGCTCTTATGGACGCGCTCACCTGGACTGAACTCTCTGCACTTACAAACTACACCGCTGACCCCATTGAGGGCCCGACCAACGCACAATCTCGTCTGCGTCTGTTCGGGCAAGCAGAAAGCGGCATACGCGTCACGCTCTACCGCGACAACCACGCCTGGTGTCCCTACTGCCAAAAGATTTGGCTGTGGCTGGAGGAAAAGAAAATCCCCTATCGCATCCAAAAAGTCACCATGTTTTGCTACGGGCAAAAGGAAGACTGGTATAAGCGCATTGTGCCGTCTGGAATGCTGCCAGCACTAGCATTGGATGGTCGGATCATCACAGAAAGTGACGACATTTTACTCGCCTTAGAGCAAGCGTTTGGGCCCCTTGGCGCAGGGATGACAGATGCTAACGTTCTCCCATTAAGACAGCTAGAAAGGCTGTTGTTTCGAGCCTGGTGTAGCTGGCTGTGTCAACCGGGCGGATGGTTTGGGCAAGAAAAGAGCAACCGCCAACAGTTTGTTAATGTTGTTCAAAAAGTAGAAACGGCGCTAAGGCAAACGCCCGGTCCCTACTTTTTAGAAGAATTTGGTACTGCCGACGTCATCTTTACACCCTATGTTGAGCGGATGAATGCCAGCTTGTACTACTACAAAGGCTACTCACTACGAGAAGAACATCCCACGCTCTCTGACTGGTTCGATGCGATGGAGAGCCGAGAGACTTACCGGGGCACTCAGAGCGACTTTCATACTCATGTTCACGACCTGCCACCACAGATGGGCGGTTGCTATGAAAACGATGACGCTCAGACCAAAATTAATCAACGTCGGGTAGATGAAGGACCTTGGAGCGGGCTACCAGATGTTACCTATGCAGAACCCGAAAATGCTAAAGCAGAGGCACTGGCGCGGGTTATTAAGCATAGAGATAATATTGTTGCGGTTAATCCTGCTGAGGCCACCCTCTTTGAACCAGCGCTACGCAGCGCACTGACCTACCTGATGACACAAGAAGACTGTTTGCCTCCGGCCGGTAGCGATGTAGCACTGCGGTATTTGCGCGATCGCATCAACGTCCCTAGAGACATGTCCATCTACGCAGCCAAACATCTACGCGCTGCATTGGAACATACCGCTGCCCTCGTAGGAGACCAACAAGGTCCCCCCATTCCCATCAGACATCGCCGCGATCAAAACCCGGTTGCTTTTTCAGTGGTCACCACAGGCTGACGCGAGGCCCACCCGGATAGGTCCACCTAGCGGGCGAACCGGGGCGCAGGTCTAGATGAACAAAGCCATTGCCGACAGCCAGTCCACCTCTGGGATGGAACCCTTTCAGCTTATAAAAAACATCAACAACATTCATACCCTCAACCCAAAAGTCAACGGCATCGCCGGACATATGCCTAGAGCTACGGGCCCCACCCACTCGACGATTGCTAACAGGATCTCTGTATCCAGAAGTGATTCGAATGGGGCGACTACCTAAGAATGTTCGCACCTCATCCATGTATTTGCACAGTTTGACGATGCGCTGAGTCACGGTAGAATCAACCGGAATTCGAGAGCCGCCTTTGGTCATCTCTGCCCAGGTAAAGTTGCAAACCGTGGGTTCAAAATAAACAGGCTCGTAAATACCAACCGGGCGACTAATGCCTGGAATAGAGATTTTTGGACCATAGTTAACAGCTTTCTCAACAGGCTTTTCAGCCGTTTTTTCGGCTGGCTTCTCAGCCGCCTCATCTTTGGGGTCGTTATTAGGTTCAGTGCCTTCTAGCTGCGCATGCAGGCCGTACACAAACCACCGAATACCCTGATGGCCCTCTAGCGGTTTAGCTAGCTGTACAAACACGTGGTCGTCTGCGGCGCTGTCGGGGCGGCCTTCGTGAGGCAAGTAATCAACAATCTCTAACGATGTTCCAGCGTCAATTCTGACCAGTTGATCGGGAAGATTTTTTTCTTTAAGCTGCGATGCCTGAGTGGGCATTGCCTTAAAAAAGGTATCGGCTGTAGTAGTAATTTTCATTGAAGTATGGTGCGCTTAAACAAAGGGATGGACCAGCACGGTTGGCTTAATATGCCCACCTGTATTAAGTCTGATTGCTGAGTGAGTTTACTCATTTCTGGGTGAGTGACCAGACGCCATTCCAGTGTTCAGGCGGAGACTGTATTAGAGCAGAGAGGCGATCGCAGTAAATCTGCGCAGTCTTGTCAGTTGCATTCTGCCGCAAAATCTCCTCAAAACAGTCTTGGGCCCTGGCAAAATCTCCTGACTGGTAATAGGCTATGCCAGCCACAAAAATCTCTTTTGTTTGTTCAATCTGCGCAATCACCTCAGCCGGTTCGCCTTCTATCACCTGGTAAAGATCGATCGGTTCACTGCGACCTTTCACAATCACCCGATCTAAAAAGCGCGTATGGTAGCGATCGCGATCGCTCAAAAGAGACAGCACATGGCCACTCATCACCATAGAAACGCCATATAGCTTCGTGAGACTTTCGAGCCGAGCGGTCAGATTCACGTTGTCAGAAAAGGCGTCACCCTGCATCCGGGCCGACTCGCCCACCATACCCACCATCATGTGGCCAAAGTGAATGCCAATGCCTACAGCAATCGGCTTGAAGCCCTTGGCTTGCCTGCGACTGTTATAGTCTGCAACGCTGCGCAGCTTAGCGATACCGGCAGCGATCGCATCTTCTACACCATCTGGAAAAACAGCCATCATGCCGTCGCCCAAATACTTCACAATAAAGCCATTTTGATCGCGAATCACCGGGCTCACCTGCCGCAGATAAGCATTCACAAAGTCAAAGTTCTCCTGCGGCGTCATGCTTTCAGACAGTGTGGTAAACGAACGAATATCAGAGAACATCACAGCCATCTCTTTGCTGACATGGTCACCAAGTTTAACGTCAACAATACTTTCTTTTTCTAAGAATCGCAGATACTCGTTAGGCACAAACCGGCCATAGGAATGGCTGGTTTTAGAAAGCCGCAGGTGAGAGCTGATTCGGGTCAACAGCTCTTCTTTTGAGAAGGGCTTAGTCATGTAATCGTTAGCCCCAAAGTGAAATCCAGTGATCAGATCCGACACCTGATTCTTCGCGGTAAGCATAACCACTGGCAGTTCGTGAGCAGGATACAGCTCTCTTAGTTTCTGGCAAACTTCGTAGCCAGACATGCGCGGCATCATCACATCTAGAACAACCAAATCGAACTGTTGAACACTCTTTTTTTGACGCTTGAGCAACGCGAGCGCTTCTTTACCATTGAAGGCATGAGTCACGGTGTAGTTTTCCAGAGATAGGTGATTCTTGAGCACCTGCACATTGATAGGCTCATCATCGACCACTAGAATGTTGAACTTGTGAGGGTCCAATGTTTTTGTAGCAGAAGAGTCTTTCTTACGCTTCAGCGCTTTGGTCAGTGTGGTGGTCAGCTTGGCCCGCTGACGCAGCGATCGCAGCTGACTCAATTCGACCTGTTTTTCAATCGGATCAGCCGTCGCCCAATCAACTGTTGCTAAATCAGCTGTTGCTAAATCAGTAGCAATATGATCAGATAGTTGAAGGGACTCATCCCCCGAACTCGCAATAGTCGTGGGCGCTGCAACGGGCAACGTAAAGGTCACGGTTGCCCCTTTGCCCAGCTCAGAATCGATCCAAATTTTCCCTTTGTGAAGGCTGACCAGATGCTGAGTAATTGATAGACCTAAGCCCGTGCCCCCGTAGCTTTGGGCTGGATTCTCGACCTGTTGAAAAGGCTGAAAAATATGGGCAAGGCGATCGCGCGCAATGCCAATGCCAGTATCTCGCACTGAAATGGCAACGTACTGGCGCTCACCCTCTGTCATTAGCTCAGCGGCCAGCTGAATAGTGCCAGTCTCTGTAAACTTGATGGCATTGCTCACCAGGTTTAGCAAAATCTGCTGCACTCTGTTTTCGTCGGCATAGACGAAGGGAATATCAGGAGAGAGATTGTTTTCTAGCGTTAGGGATTTATTGACCACCAGCGAACGACTGAGCGCCAGCACAACGTTGACGCTTGCGAAAATCCCTAGAGGCTTGCAGTGTAGGCTCAGCTGCTGATGTTGCAGTTTAGAAAAATCTAGAATGTCGTTCACCAGCCGAGTGAGCCGATGAGAGCTAGCTGCAATCATCGCAATGTTCTGACGCTGTAGTTCGCTGAGGCTACCAGCGGCCCCTTCTAGGAGCGACTCAGCGATGCCAATCATGCCATTGAGCGGTGTTTTTAGCTCGTGAGAGGTGTTAGCTAAAAACTGATCTTTGAGCTTATCCGAGCGTTTTAGGGCTTCATTTTGATCGGCGAGCTGCGCGAAAGAAAGCTGTAGCTGGCCGGCTACATTATTAAACGCATTGGCTAATCGTCCAATTTCATCGTGGCTTTCGACGGTTACTTTTTGGTCGAGGTGCCCCAGCGAGATGGCGTCAGCAGCGTTGCTGAGCTTAAGGATAGGGCGAGTCAGCCGGGCTGACAGAATGCTAATGGCAATAGCTGTCACCAGAAGGGCGATCGCACCGGTGATGATTGACAGCTGACGAAAAAGCCGTGCCTGCTCAGAGAAAGCCGCGTTGGACTGCAGCAAAACCACCCGCCAGCCGTTGGCAAGCAATTCACTATGAGCGATCCAACGATTGCCCTGCCTGTCTTGAAAAGCAAGCGGACCAGAGCGGTCTTCAAACAAACCCGGCAGCGGAGAGAGCGGATTTAGATTGGGCAATACGGCGGCACTTTTCTGAGCGGAGGTGGCGACAGGCCCTGTGCTTGCAGCCCGGCTGCTACGATTTTTCCAGACGACTTGAGGCTTCGCTGACCGCTGCCTAGCAGAGTTCGCACTAGCAGCAAAGCCCTCAGAAGAGTCTACAGAAGGGGCTGCAGGTGCTATTGCAAAGCTCTGCTGAATCTCTTCTGGTAGTGCAATATCCTTTTCGTCATCGCCCGAGTGAGCCAGTACCTGACCTTCCTCGTCCAAGATCAGCGCATAGCCATCGTCACCCAGCTGTGTGCGAGAGACCGCTTGCTTGATGTCATCAAGCTGGGCTTCTATCATCACAACCCCTTCGACTTGATCTAACCCTTCAGCAGTCTCTGTATCGTATTTTTCTAGGTTGCCTTTCTCTATATTGCCTTTCTCTGTGGCATCCTTTTCTGCAGCATCCTTTTCTACGTCGTCAAACTTCCAGTGGCGATTGACACGCTTATCTGTAGCTTTAGTCGATTTGTCGGCTACGTCAATCGACTGCCAGGTCAGGGGATCAACCTGAACGCCTGATGAGGCCTCCCGGTGATAAGCCTGCTTAAACTGCTGAATGGCCTCTACTGTCTCGCCAGCGTAGATACCATCAATTGGACCTGAGTAATAGTTTAGATTTTTCAGTCGGGTCTGAAGTTCGGCCACTTTAGGATTGCGATCGCCGACTGAGAGCGTCGTCTGGGCCAATATCGGTTTTGAGAAAATGACGGTTGGATCGCTTTTACTCGGCGAGAGGACTGCCGGACTGTTCTCAGCACCAGCCGCTGCGGACTGAAACCAGGGCTGCTGCCGATAGTTTTCGTGGTTGCGAGGGCGACCGCCGACATCAGCGACGACTTCACCATCCAGGTCTTCTGTCACAACCGCATCGACCTCAGTCTGCGCAGATTGCAAAGCAGAGAGCATATTTGGCAACTGCTCAGACTTATCCATTGTGGCGAAATCTACCTCAGCGCGCAGCTTGTCAAGCACCTGAGAATTTTGCTGATGCCACTGGTCAACGCGCTCACTGAGTATGTCGGCCCGAATGGCCATACTTTCTTGCGCTTCTACCCGAAAAATATTAGCGGCGCGGTGACTGGCATACCAAATAGCCCCCCAGAGCGGCGGTAAAATTCCCAGCATCACCAGCGCCATCAGTCGAAGCCGGAAGCTTCCTGAAATGGTCCTTTGCACGGTATGCCCCTATTTATAGCAATTGCGGTAGAAGTGCACCCTATACCTGGCAATCACATATGCTCTACAATTTCTATATACAGCGTATTCATTCTTTTTCTCAGTACTTACACGGACATTACGCCAAGTCAACTGGCACAGTCCATTGATCACAGCTAGGGTCTGGGTATTATCTTCGATGGATGGTTTCTTGCAGAACTCACGTGACGAGCCTCCGCCGGTATTAAAATCAAAGGCGGCTCCTGCTAAGGCGAGGAAGGAAAAGGCGAGGAAGGAAAAACAATCAGAGAGCACTTTCTCGCAAACTATTGCAACGGTCGTTTCACGTGTGCTAACGATATTTGAGCAAGAGGTCGAATCGCAGCAGCTCTACTACCACGGCCTGGATCATGTCACTGGCGTAGCGAGAAAAGCCGAACTTATTTTTGATACAGTCATTCCTTTCTACACAAAAGAAGACACGCCAAAGTGTGGATGGGACAGGCAGCGTAGTTTGTTGTATTTGAGTGCGATCGCGCATGATATGCAACAAATATTTTTACCTCAAAGCGATCCGCACAGCTCGCGGCGGCGAAGGAGTGGAGATAGCGAAAAAGCGACGGTCGATAAACTAATCGAGTTTCTTCAACAGACCAGTTTAAGCATCAAAAAACCAAACAATCGATTCAATCGAGATGATATTGCAATCATCAAAGAAGCGATCGAGGCAACGATTTGTGAATACGATGCGACCGACGGCTCGATTTATCAGCCGTCGATGTATTCTCAACATCGCGCCCTATATGGAGACGGGCAGCCAATATCCCTGGTTGCAAGATGCTTAGCCTTAGCAGATATTGGCACACTGGGGATAGAAGGCATTGCAGCCTACAACAGAGAAGGTAGCCTTTTATTTTTAGAAGAGAATCTAGATATTATTCCTTTTATAAAGAACAAATCTGCTTACGATCAGCCGTTTCGTGAGAATGTAAGACAAAGATTACTCAAACGGGCTCGTTTTGAAATTGCTTTTGCTAGGGGTCGATTGAATCGATTGGACACAGAACTAGAAGGACTCCCCCAAGCGGCGATCGCATCACTCAAACAAAACGTATTCAAGCACCTTACACCTGATACATTAGAACAACTTAAAAGGGCTACGCCCACAGCAGACAACACGTCCCTAGCGACCCTGCTCGACTACTTTCAGCTAGAGCGATACGTCTTGTAGGCATTACATTTCATACAGCTCTAAAGGTAATCCGTCTGGATCTTGGAAAAAGGTAAATCGCTTTCCGGTAAGCTCATCTGTGCGAATCGGTTCGGTTTCAACCCCACAGGCATTCAGCTCAGCAACTTTGGCTACAATGTCATCCACAGTAAAAGCCAGGTGACGCAGCCCGCGAGCTTCTGGGTAGCTGGGTCTAGCAGGTGCCTCTGGGAAAGAGAATAGTTCTATTTGGGTAGTCCCCACCTGGAGATCGAGCTTATAAGAGTCACGAGCAGCTCTGTAGGTTTCTTCAATGATTCTGAAGCCCAAAGTTTCGGTGTAAATGGTTTTAGATCGGGGGTAATCAGAGCAGATAATGGCAACGTGGTGAATAGCACGGATCATAGGACACTAGAGTAAACAAACGTTGTCAGTAAACAGTCGTAGGCACACAGACTAGATATACACAGGTAAGAATATGGATACGAAAGCTGCCATTATTGGCTGCGGCTATGTAGGGAGCGCGATCGCAAAGCATTGGCAAACGCAGGGACTAGATGTGCTGGTAACCACAACCCAAGAGGAGCGGGTGGAAGCGCTAAGTGCGATCGCCAGCAAAGTCGAAGTCCTTACAGGCACAGATGTCGACAAGTTACAGCACGCGCTAAGCGATCGGCAGATAGTACTGCTTTGCGTTGCCTCTAAACGGGGCGCTAGCTATGCAGATACCTATCTTAAAACGGCCGAGACCATCGCGCGGGTGCTACCCAATACGCCTGTAGAGCAGCTAATTTACACCAGCAGCTGCTCAGTCTATGGTGAGCACAACGGCGCTTGGGTCACCGAAATGATGCCCCCCATGCCGATTACAGACAATGGAAAAATTATTGAACAAACGGAAGAAACCCTACTAGCGGCAACGACACCGCAACAAAAAGTTTGCGTTTTACGTTTGGGCGGCATCTATGGCCCCGGCAGAACGTTAGAGAAAATCTACAGCCGGGCCGCAGGTACGACCAGACCCGGAAAAGGCGAAGAGGGAACTAACTGGGTACACCTCAGTGACATTGTTGGGGGCATCGATTGGGCAAGGGAGAAACAGTTAGCAGGACTCTACAATCTGGTGCAAGAAGAGGTGCCAACGGTAAGAGAGCTGATTGCGCGGGTGTGCGATCACTACAATCTAGCCTCTGTTCAGTGGGACGAGGGTCAACCTAGCACTCGAAAAAACGTCCGCGTTTCCAACGCCAAAATCAAAGGAACAGGCTATCAGTTCTCTCATCCCAACTTTGACCTTTAAACACGACAGCCGCGCTACAGCGCATTTGGGTCAACGCCCAGCTCACGAAGTTTGGCCGCTAGTTTTTCCTTCTGCTGACGCTCTAATTCCACTTGCTGCTGAACTGACTTCACCTGCTGCTGAGCTGACGCGGCCAGTTCATTCGTTGAAGGCACTAATGCCCCATCAGGGGTAAAAAATCGAAGTGCTTGCTCGTACACGCCCAGGTATAAACCCAGCTGCTGACTCCACAAATGGCCTTCAGGGTTGGGCACCAGCGCTTCGTATGTGCCATCTACCAGATGAAAGCCCTCAAATTCTAGCGAATCTGGATCAAACCAAAAGTAATCGGGCGTACGAAAGCTGTCTTGATACAGCTGCTTTTTCAGGCCTCGGTCTGTCTTCGCGGTTGAAGTAGAAAGCAGCTCGATAATAATGTTGGGATACTTACCGTCCTCTTCCCAAACGACCCAGCTTTTACGGGGTCGCTTTTCAGTGTCCAAGACAACAAAGAAATCCGGGCCTCTAAAATCCTCGGATTTTCGCTGACGCGGACTGTAATAAACTGTCAAATTACCGGCAGAAAAGTAATCAGTACGATCTTTCCAAAGCCAGTCAAGACAGTTTAAGAGCAGCACCATCTGCTGCAAGTGAAGATACGTTTCCAATTGCGGTTCATCGCTGTAAAGATCGCCAGGCGGAAACACAACACCGTTGACCTGCGCCTCTTTAAGGACTGAGTTGGTGGGTTCAACAGCGGAGGAAGTCATGCTATGGGCCTCTGCTAAGGACGCTTCGTACCAGTGTAACTCGTCCGCTTACGAGTCCACCCCTTCAATCGGTGCAAACCCTTGGCGTTGAACGTTTTCAGTTACAGTGCGTGGGTCGAGGAATTGGAGCAAATAGTCAGGGCCACCTGCTTTGGAGCCGACGCCGGAGAGTTTGAAGCCACCGAAGGGCTGGCGAGCAACGATAGCACCGGTAATGGTGCGGTTAATGTAGAGGTTGCCTACTTCAAAATCAGCATAGGCGCGATCGATGTGGGATGGGGTGCGCGAGTTAAGGCCGCCTGTGAGTGCAAAGTTAGTACCGTTCGCTATTTCGAGAGCGTCATCAAAGGTATCGGCTTTGATGACAGAAAGCACCGGGCCAAAAATCTCTTCTTGAGCGATAGTCGATTGCGGGTCAACATCGGTGAAGATGACAGGACCGACAAAGTAACCGGGTTCAGGGGAAGGTAGCTCTAAGGCCAAGGTGGCTTCCGCCTTGCCTGTTTCAATGTATTCGCGAATCTTCTGTTGAGCGGAAGCATCAATCACTGGGCCTACTGTAGTGCTAGGTTCAACGGCATCTCCCACGTTTAGAGACTTTGTTGCTTCGATTAAGCGAGCCACAAAAGTCTCGTAAATAGCAGCCATCACAATTACCCGAGAGCAGGCAGAACACTTTTGGCCGCTGTAGCCAAAGGCAGAATAAACCACGCCCTGAACAGCCTGATCGAGGTCTGAACTTTCATCGACGATAATGGCGTTCTTGCCGCCCATTTCAGCAATCACGCGCTTCAGGTGCTTTTGCCTAGGTCTTAAGACGGCAGCATCTGCATAGATTTGGCAGCCGACTTCCTGAGAACCAGTGAACACAATCATGTTGATATCTGGATGTTTTACCATGTGCGAGCCCACGGTAGAACCGCTGCCGGGCACGTACTGAAAAACACCTTCTGGAATACCGGCGTCAATAAAGATTTCGGTAAGCTTGGCAGCAATTACAGAGGTCAGCGCCGCAGGCTTGAGCAAGGCGCAGTTGCCAGTGACGAGCGCGGCGACGGTCATACCGGTCGGAATAGCCAGCGGAAAATTCCAGGGAGAGATCACCAGAACAAGACCTTTGGGCCGGTAGAAGTAGCGGTCGTTTTCGCCAGCAACGTCGTAGACAATTTCATTATCCAAGCGCTCCATTTCATCGGCGTAGTAGCGGCAAAAGTCGGCGGCTTCTGAGACTTCTGCATCTGCCTGATGCAGGGGCTTACCGCCCTCAAACACCATCCAGGCGTTCAGCTCATGGCGGCGTTCTTCTAGCAGGTCAGCGGCTTTGCTGATAATGGCTGCGCGCGCTCGAACTGGGGTACGTTTCCAGGTTTCAAATGCGGCTTTGGCAGCGGCGATCGCACTATCTGCCTGATCCACGCTAATTTGTCCCACCGTCCCCACCAGCTGCGCCGGACGAGAAGGATTCAAAGACTGAACCGTCGTCTCTGTTTTGACGAATTCGCCGTTGATCAAAGGCTGGTAGGTCTTACCCAGCTGTTGCTTGACTGTCTCTAGCGCGGCCGTTGCCGAGAGTCTTTCTGGCGCTAAGGCATAGTCTGTATCTGGGGCTAGATTAATTCGGGTGACGCCATCTTTCACAACGGCAATCGGCAGTGGCGTCACGGTATCTTCATCGCGATCGCCCTCTCCCCATTCCGGCACTGCCAGCAGCTCATCTGCCGGTTTATCTTCCAAGCTCTGACGCAAAAATGAGCTGTTCGCCGTGTTCTCTAACAGGCGGCGAATCAGATAGGCCATCCCCGGAATCAGCGCACCGTAAGGGCAGTACACACGAACTCTGTGCCCTTGTTTTACCAGAGCCGTCGCCAGGTTATCGGCCATGCCATAGAGCACCTGAAACTCTACGTTGCGAGCAGGAATATCTAGGGTTTGGGTGATGGCCATAGCGAGGGCTTGCGATCGCACATTGTGGCTACCAATCGCCGCGTATACATGCTCATAACTCTCCAATAGCCGCTGCGTCATGCGCTCAAAGTTGGCATCGGTTGAAGACTTGTGATTGTAAACTGGCGTCGGCCAATGGTTCTGCCGGGACGTAATCGTTTCCTGATCCCAGTAGGCGCCCTTGACTAGGCGCACGGTCACAGGTGTTCCGCGCTCTTTCGCCCACTCAATCACGCCCTCTAGGTCTTGATAGCTATCGCGCAAGTAGGCTTGAAGCGTCACGCCAATGTCAGAGCGCGATCTAAATTCGTCTTCCATTAGCAGCTTTTTGAGTGCAGCTAAGGTCGCATCCTTGTAGCGGTACTGCTCCATATCGAAGTGAACAGCGACACCGAGTTCTTCGGCCCGTCTGAGCAGGGTTCGAATATGCTCACCCACTTTCGCTTCTGAACCTTCTACATCTAGCGCGTCAAACTGCGAGTAAAAGGCCGTTAGCTTCACCGATACCTGAACCTTAGCAAGCGGCTTACCCTCAGCAGTATCGACGCTATCTACTTTCGACCAGCGCTGAGCGGCCTCTGTCAGCTGAGCCATCAGGTCCAGATACTGGTTGAGATAGGCTTCAGCCTCTTTTTCGGTAACGACCGCCTCACCGAGTAAATCCATGGTGAAGGCCATCGACTGCTTGCGCAGCTGCTCAATACTCTTTAGCGCCTGCTTAATGTTTTCGCCTGCAATGTATTTTCGAGCCAGCGTTTCCACTGCGGTTGAAAGCGTTGTGGCCGCGACCTGCGCAGGCATAGAGCTTGGATCGGCAAAATTCAGCAGTCCTTTTAGGGCTTGTGGTAGCTCAACGCTGTCATCGCCTAAATATTCTTGAAAGTGGCTAGCAATTTCGGTCTTGTTAGTCAGCGCAGGCAGACAGTCAATCAAACGAAACATCTGTACCCGCAGGCCAGGGTTATCCATGGTCCAAGCGAGTAGCTTGTCGTCCCAGCGCAGCTGATCGCGCATCTTGGAGAAGAGCGATCGCTTACCCTGACTATCGGCTAGCAGCTGGCGCGCGATCAGCTGCGTTTTCTCTTCATACTTAGCTAATCGGCTAGCCGCATCGGATGACGAACTAACGACCGGGCGAGAGGCATTGGCAACCATCAAAATCTCCTACCGCTTCTAGACACTCAGGACCTAGAACACGAAACTAGACAACTTCAATACATTTGTGAGCTTGTTTTAAGCAGATTTTACAGGTTTATTTTTTCGAGATAGAAGGCTGAGAGCCATTGAAAGACTGCAAGTCTGAAGCGGTCATCACCTTGGACAAATCGCTTTCTGATTGGCTACTTGACTGGTCATTCGACTGGCGAGCTTTACCTACCGGCTGAAAGACTATTGCTTTGTTGGGCGAGCGATGAGAGGCACCCACGCTTGTTTCCGCCGATGTTGACTCATCCGCCGCTGGAGAGAAGCCTTCAGAAACGGGACCCTTAGCAGAGATTAAAGAGATCGCTTCACTAACGCTCTCTGGCAGCACAACAACCAAACCATTATCAGGTACGTTGTCTAGTGCCCAGTTAATGGCCTTAGCTTCATCTAGCTCAATTTCGTACGAGAAGGTCTCTCCAGAAGCTGCTTCGACTTTGGCAATGCCTTTTACGATCAGCGCTGCAACTTCACCCGAAGCCCGGCCACGCGTATCTGCATCCTCTTTGATCACAACCTGATCAAAGATACCCGCACAGAGTTCGCCCAAAGCTACCATATCTTGATCGCGCCGGTCGCCAGGGGTACCGACTACGCCAATCGAAGGGCCTGGCCAGTTCTTCACAAAACTGCCAACGGCCTCGTAGCCAGCGGGATTGTGAGCGTAGTCTACCAAGACGTGATAGTTCCCCATATTGAAGAGGTTCATGCGTCCAGGAATTTGGCTAGCAGATGGCTGGAAGGTTCGCAGCGCTAGGCGAATTTGTTCTATTTTGATGCCTTGAACAAAGCCCGCTAGGCTGGCAGCTAGCGCGTTGGCAATCATGAAGGGCGCCCGACCGCCCATGGTTAGCGGCACGCGCTCGGCTTTCTCAATTCGGTGGAGCCAGTCCTGCTGAAGAATAGAAATGTAGCCTTCTTCGTAGACGGCGGCGATACCGCCCTGCTTTAGGTGCGATCGCACTAAAGGATTCTGCGGATCCATCGAGAAATAGGCAATCTTCGCCCGCACCCGCTTGGCCATCGCCGCGACGCGCTTATCGTCGGCATTCAGCACAGCGTAGCCGTCATCGCGAACAGCCTCAGCCACGACCGCCTTCAGCTTTGCGAGCTGATCGATCGTATCAATATCGCCAATGCCCAAATGGTCAGCCGCCACGTTTAAGACAATGCCAACATCAGACCGTTCAAAGGCCAGACCAGATCGCAATAGTCCCCCCCGAGCGGTCTCTAGCACCGCCATATCAACCGTCGGATCTTCGAGAATCATCCGAGCGCTCTGTGGGCCCGTTGTATCACCTTTTTCGACTAAGTTATTACCGATGTAAATACCGTCAGTGGTTGTAAAACCTACCGTGTTGTACACCTGACGGAAAATGTGCGCCGTCAGCCGAGTTGTTGTGGTTTTGCCGTTAGTACCCGAAATCGCCACAATCGGAATACGTGTGGGCGCATCTGTGGGCATCAGCATCTCCATGATGGGCGCAGCAACATTGCGGGCTACGCCTTCACTCGGCGCTACATGCATTCGTAGCCCAGGCGCAGCATTGACTTCTACAATCACGCCGTCTGCGGCTGAAAGCGTCTTAGAAATATCTGTTGTCACCACATCAATGCCAGCGACATCTAGCCCAATTAAGCGAGAGGCGCGCTCGGCAATCCAGATGGTCTGTGGATGAATTTTATCTGTGCGATCGACCGCCGTTCCGCCCGTACTGAGGTTTGCGGTTTCGCGAAGATAGCAGATCTCTCCATCGTCAAGCACCGTATTCAGCGTCATGCCTTGAGTTTCTAGCAGCTTATCGGTGGTTCTATCCAGCAGAATTTTCGTCAGAATATTGTCGTGTCCCTCGCCTCGCTTGGGGTTAAGATTCTCTGTTTCTACCAGCGCTTCGATGGTGTCTTTGCCGTTACCAATCACATGGGCTGGCACTCTTTCTGCCACCGCCACGACCTTGTGGTTCACCACCAAAATCCGGTGATCTCGGCCCTCGTAGTAATGCTCTACAATCACGCCGTCAGAGACCTGGCGAGCCCGGTCATAGGCCGCTTCAGCTTCTTCCCAGTTACGAATTTCTAAGGTGATACCCCGACCGTGGTTACCATCTAGCGGTTTGACAACAATCGGATATCCGCCCAAATAGTCCAAAGTATCTTCAAGCTCTCTCAAAGAGTAGACAACACTCCCTTTAGGGACTGGGATGCCCGCATTGCCCAACATCTGTTTGGTGCCTTCCTTATCACAGGCAAGCTCCACGCTTAAAATATTGCTGTGAGAGGTCAACGAAGCCTGAATTCGCTTTTGGTGAACGCCGTAGCCGAACTGCAACAGATTGCGAACCGGCAGAGCCAACCAGGGAATTTGGCGCGCTTCGGCCGCCCGGACCAGCGCTTCGGTGCTCGGACCAAGCGCCGCCGCGGCGCGAAGCTCATTGAGATCGTCTAAGTCTTGCTGAAGCTCACGTTCAGGATAGGTGCCTGTTTCAATAATGCTTTCACACAGTCGTAGGGCTGCCCTGCCGGCATAGCGGCCAGCTTCTTCATTTTCGTATTGAAAAACAACCTGATAAACACCAGGCGTCGCCGTTTCACGGGTGCGACCAAACCCTACAGGCATACCAGCTAGGGTCTGTAACTCTAGAGCGACATGTTCAATAATATGACCCAGCATAGTGCCTTCTTTTAGACGGGACAAAAAACCGCCTTTGACACCGGGAGAGCAAAAATGCTCTACTAGGCTGGGCAATACGCTGACCAGTCCGTCGTAAAACCCCTCAATCGTATTGGAAGGACGCTCGGCCATCTCTTCTAAATCTAATCGGATGATGATTAGCTTGGCGTAGCGGATACTCCAATAGTTGGGACCGCGGAGAGTCTGGGTCTTGAGTACTTTCATAGGTTAGTTACAAGCGGCAGATAAGCGTGGGTAGAAATCGGCGTACTTTCAAATCTACTTCCAACCAAAAAGCGGAAGCTTGAAAGGAAACCATCAGCAAATTAATCGATATCTCTAGACGTAGCCGCTATCGGACAGTGGGCAAACAAAGAGGCCAGCAAAGGCGCCAACAACCGGTGGCCCGTCTTGTCCGCTAGCGAAGGAATCCGGCCTTAGGTCTGAAGCTGAAGAACAGCCCGATTCTTGTAATCGTAACAGTCGCCTTTTTTCAAAACATGTACCTTAAGGTTGTGAAGACTGAGCGGAAATGCTTCCCCAGAGCCTGGGTAGTTGGTATGCGTTAGGCTACCGGGATCAACAACGGTGATGGTGCCTTTACCCATCACCTGAAACGTGCCGTCGCCCGCGAGAGCAATGCAAGTATCTTCATCAATACCGACACCCAGACGATTGGGGTGAGCTGCGATCGCACTTAGCAAGCGAGCCATCCGGTTACGATTGTGAAAATGCTGATCGACGAGCAACTCAGGAACAAAGCCTAATCCATTGGTCAAGTCTACCAACGCAGGATTGGGGGACTCACCGCTGCTGCCACCCGCAATCATATCTATACCCATAATGGCAGCGCCAGCGCTTGTTCCAGCAATCACCAGCTGACCGTCTGCCACCCTGTTTTTAATGATGTCAACCACCCGAGTACCGCCCAGCAAATCTCTCAATCTGAGCTGATCGCCCCCAGTGATAAAAACACCGCTACAGTCATTTAAAACAGAATGCCACCGAGACTCATCGCACTCTTCTCGGTAGCGAATATCTAAAACCTGGACTCGCGCCGCACCCATTCCTGTAAAGATTTGGTAGTACCTGTCGCCGACAATTTGTGGCTCGCGAGAGGCAGAAGGAATGATGCCGATAGTGGCGCGCTCACCCCCGGCACTTTCAAAAAAAGCCCTCAGTATGTCGCAGCCGTTGGTCTTGTCTTCTGCCCCACCAATGATTATCACTGGGTACCGGGTAGAAATTGCCATAGACTTTTGAGCCAAACGTGATTTCAATTCCAGCATAGAGCTATACCCAACATTTATTAAGGGCCTTCGCCACAACTCGCCCAACTCTTTTAGTATCTCAATAGGCAGCATTGAGATTAGTAGCTAAGAATATAGTAAAAGCTTCAGCGCGTCTTCCTTAGTTTTTAAAGTATCAATAGAGTCAAGACTCATTTTGTATCAAAAAACACAATTTCACCCAACACCATTTCACTGTGTCAGGAAAGACGCGGCGCACTCTAGAATAAAGTTAGATAGCACATGAATTAGATACAACATGGCATCTCAAAGGTGCGCACATCCCAACGCTGGCACTCCGATACGCTGATACTCCTCACGCTAATACCATGAGTAAAGAAGACGTCAATCAATCCTTAGCAGCGCTACATACTGAAATCGCTCAATTGGAGACGCCTGATGCGGCGGTTAAAGAAAAGCTCGTTGCCCTCATTGAAACAGTAGAACGCCAGCTAAAAGAGCCAGAAAGCCCTGAGCATAAAAGCGCAAACCTACAGACGCTGCCTGCGCTAATCGAACAGTTTGAGAGCGATCATCCAAAGGTCACCGAGACCCTTTCTCGCTTACTCAACACGCTGAGCAGCATGGGCGTTTAAAGAGCTTTTTAGCGCTTCTCTTATCGCGCCTCCTATCGCTTCTCTTAGGACTCCTCTTATAGGACTCCTCTTAGCGGTTCTTTCTACTAAGCGGCAGCTATTGCTTGGCAGCATGGCATCGCTTGAAGGGTTTACCGCTGCCACACCAGCAGGGCTGCGATCGCTTGGGTTCAAAGGGCGGCAAAATATCACCGTCGAGATAAAACCACTGTCCCTTTTCGCGCACAAATCGAGAGCGCTCATGCAGCTGTTGAAGCTTCGCCTTCGGCGCTGTCACCAGCCCTGAACTATTAGCTGAGCTATTAAGAATCGCTGAATTTACAGGACTAGACGGGTTAGCCGCCTGCTGATAGGCCGCCACAAACTCAACCACACCTGTCTTATCTTTTTTTTGACCTTTCTGCGTCTTAATCACCAGCAAATTTTTCCAGGCTGTATGACGAACGCTCGCTGCGAGACTTTTGGGCTCGTCGTCAGATCGCATTGAGGGATGGTGGGTAGCGATTAAGTAATCAACGTTGCCCTGACAAAAGGCGCTGTAGCGCGATCGCATCAAAGCCTCAGCCGTCGGCGCAGACAACGCCACCAAGTGAGGGCCACAGCAGCGAGAAAAAGGCTTTTGGCTACCACACAGACACCGATTACTCAATCGCGTATCCCTTGAACTCATATTGCTGAACTCATATCACGATTGTCTCCACTAGCTTGTTCTCACTGTCAGCTAGCTAGGCACTTTCGAAGATGCGCCGTCTAAACTCAGTGGGCCAGGTCCATGAGATAGGGTCATCAACAGGCCACCAACCAAGGCTGTGTTCTTGAGAAAGCTAGTTAAGTCAGTGGTAAACGGATGAAAAATGAACGTCGTGGGGATCAAAAATATGATTAATAGCCAAGCGCCTACTGTTGTCTTATATCCCAGTAACAGTGACACAGCGCCTACCAACAGAAATACAATCGTCCCGACCGCTAGCAGACCAGCCAACGGCAGCCCCTGACTAGCAATAGTCTCAACAAATCCTGGGAATCCGGTGATATGGTTGATGCCTGCATTCAAAAAGATCAGCGCTAAGCAAATTCGTCCGGCTAGTGATAAATACATTGTGACTTCTTACAAGCAAATGAGAACAGCAATTAATTACTTGAGGTTAGCAAAGCGATCACGCTCTCGCATGAGAAAATCCTAAATCTCACTGCTCAGATTCTGCTGACTTGAATCTGCTGACTTGAAACAGACGCGGGCAGTCAAAATAAAGGGAGGCCAAAATGAAATTAGCTTGAGCATCGCTGGTAAAATAGCCCATATAGTATATTTGATCTACTATGTCGCACTCTGCTGCCGTCGCGGATACGCCTCAAAATGACGAATCATCTATTCCAGAGGTTCTGCCCGGCCTCACGCTGAGCAGCCAGCAGTGGGATGCGCTTCAGGCACTAGAAGCATTTGTCCACAGCGATGAAAAAATCTATTTGCTCACAGGCTACGCGGGCACTGGCAAAACCACTTTGCTACAGGCACTGATTACGCGCCTGCAACAATCACGAGACGGTCGGCCCATTGCCCTAACAGCGCTCAGTAATAAGGCCACCAAAGTGCTACAGGCAATGGCCTACCGCTGGGGATGCGAGGTTGACTGCATGACCTGCTGCAAGCTGCTGGGCCTCAAGCCAGTGATCGATAAAGAAACGGGCGGACAAAAGTTTGAGCCGGACCGCGATCGCAAAAATCTCACCACCGAATACGACCTGGTGGTGGTTGATGAGTGCTCCATGATCAACGAAGACATGTGGACGCTGCTAGTTAACTCCGTGTCAAGGTTCACTGAGCGCACGCAGCTGCTATTTGTCGGTGACTCTGCCCAGCTGCCGCCTGTGGGTGAAGCCGAATCGCCCTGCTTTGAGAACGTCATAGCGCGCAGCGATCTGACAGAAGTGATTCGCTATGGGGGCGCCATTGGGCTGTTAGCAGAGGATGTTAGAACCCACTTAGAGCGGCCCAGCATGCCTCGGGCGGTGAGCGATCGCAACGAAACCAACACCGAGGGCATTTTCACCATCCCGCAGCCCCACTGGGAAAATCTGATGCTGCGCGCCTTCAAAAGCAAAGCCTACAACCAAAATCCCGATCAGGTGCGGGTGCTGGCCTACACCAACGCCAGAGTCAACTATCTCAATAACAAAATCCGCGCTGCTATCTATGGCGACAAAGCAGCCCGGTTTATGCCAGGCGAACGGCTAGTTGCCCGCAACGCCTGCATGGGCCGCGACGGCATATTGCTCCAAACCTCAGAAGAGTGTGAGGTAATCGACGCCTACCTCACCCGCTTTGAAGGCTGGCTGGTTTGGGATCTGGAGGTCGAAACAGACGAAAACCAGGAGCGCAAGCTCCGCGTCCTCCACGAAGACGAGCGTCAGCGATTAAAAGAACTGCTCTCCGACTACTCCGAGAAAAAACAGTGGATGGCCTTTTGGGATTACAAAGAGCTCTTTCACGACCTGAGCTACGCCTACAGCCTAACCGTCCACAAAAGTCAGGGATCCACTTTTCAAGACGTCTTTGTAGATGTGCCAAATCTGATGCTCAACCGCAAAGTCATTGAGCGCAATCAGCTGTATTACGTCGCGTTTACCCGAGCAGCAAAGAGACTTTTCCTGTGTCAGTAGACTTCTCTTGCGGCAACACAGCATGTGCCGGATGCGTTCGATACAGGCTAGTCACTTAATCTGCTGTCGCTTAGGGCTTTCAGCCTGTGAACTGCACCTCAGCCAAGTGACAAACGCTATGGTGTATTTTTCATAAGCCTCAGCCGCGATAGCAACATGCATCAGCTAGTTTGAGAGCTGTTCTATTCTATTGCGCTCTCTACTATGACAACTGTTGCAATCGTTTATTTCTCAGGCACTGGCAACACCAAACTAATGGCAGAAGCCGTTGCTGAAGGCGCTCAATCGGTCGAGCAAACAACTGCCAAAGTTTTTAGAATTACAGGCGAGCAAATTACCGCTGGGCGATGGCAAGACGAAACCATCATGGCAGCGCTCAGCGAAGCAGACGCCATTGTTATTGGCTCACCGACCTATATGGGCGGCGTTGCCGCGCAGGTAAAAGCCTTTATTGATGCAGCCGGAGAAGTTTGGTTTAGTCAAGGCTGGAAAAACAAGCTAGCTGGAGGCTTTACACATTCTGGATCACCTAGCGGTGATAAGCAGGGCACGCTGCTCTACCTAGCAACCAACGCGGCACAGCACAGCATGATCTGGGTGGGATCTAGCGAGATGCCCGATCCTGAAAGCGGTGTTAACCGAGCAGGCTCTTATCTAGGCGTGATGGGCTATGGACGAGGAGAAGGCGAGGTTGATCCAGGCGATCTGAAGTTCTCACAGTTGTATGGGCAACGAATCGCAAAAGCGACGCTCGCCTGGAATGCGGCGCAAATGAACTAGAACTTGAATGAACTAGAACTTGAATGAACTAGAACTTGAATGAACTAGGACTTATTAGAGATATCTGAAGGATGAACCATAGGGGAGGCATTATTTTCCGAATGAATCGCCTCCTCTCGGGAACCTACCGTATTTGCCACTGTAGGATGAGCGTTAGCATTGCTGAGCGCAGCGGGCGACACATTGGTGGGCCCTTGCTTAGTAACGTTCGAGCCAACAGGGGCCATAGCTTCAGCCGTCCCAGGGTCAGTTGCCATAGCATCGGTGACCATAGCTCCGGTGACCATAGAGCGCAGACTTAGGTTGGCCTTACGCAAAGCCTCCAAACGACTAGAGGTCAGATGCTCTGGCGGCAGCCCATCGAATACATTAAGCGTAGCCAAACGAGTTTTGACCGCGCCTTTTGCACCCACAATAAAGACCATTAAGCGGCGATCGCACGCCTCACGCACCATATTTTCAATCGCCAGCGAAGCCGTCACGCCTAATCTGGGCACATCCGCCAAATCCAGAATCAGCACCTCATAGCGATTAACGATTGTCATTCGTTGAGAAATCGTCTTGGCTGCGCCAAAGCTCATTGGACCACTCAAGCGAAACAGCAGCACCCGGCCTTGAATGGCAGCTAGCAGGCGCTTTTCCTCGCTAGTCAAAGACTCATCGGTCGGCTCTATAATCGCCTGAACATGTCGCTGCTGCTCATCTGTTAGCTTTTTCACCGTGAGCAAATTGGCCACAAACGCGCCTGCCGCCACCGCTGTAATCAAATCGACAAACACCGTCAGCAGCAGCACGCCGTACATCAAACCCGCGGCTTTCAAAGACACCTTGTGAGCGCGACGTAAAAAGCTCCAGTCGATAATATCGATCCCAACTTTAATCAAAATGCCAGCCAGCACGGCTAGCGGGATCTGCTCTGTCAGCGGACCAGCCCCTAGCAGCACAGCCGCTAGCAAGAAGGCATGCACCATGCCCGAGATCGGCGTTTTACCCCCAGACTTCACGTTAATGACCGTCCGCATCGTAGCCCCTGCACCAGGTAACCCACCAAAGAGACCCGACACCATATTGCCAAGCCCCTGCCCCATCAGCTCACGATCAGAATCATGCTGCGTTCGCGTAATGTTATCGGCCACTAATGAGGTCAGCAGCGAATCAATCGCGCCCAAAGTCGCAAGGACCAGCCCGTAGCCCAACATGTCTTTGATTGCCCGCTGCTCAAAGTGAGGCCAGTGAAAGTCGGGCAGTCCGCTGGGAATTTCACCAATGCGCGGTACGGCGTGACCGGTCATCACTAAGGACGCTAGCGTGCCAGCCACCAGCGCCACCAGCGGAGCAGGCAAAATTCGATTGATCCGAGCTGGCATGCCAAACACAATCAACAGCGTCAGCAAGCCCAAACTAAAAGCATAGGGGTCCAAATGGCTGATTACATCCGGTAGGCCCTGAATAGACTCAACCACACCCGCTGACCCCGGATGACCCATCAACGGTGCTATCTGCAACGTCAAGATAATTACGCCAATCCCTGACATAAAGCCTGAGATGACGGTGTAGGGCATCAGCGTGATGTACTCGCCCAAACGCAAAAAGCCAAACAGAATTTGAAACGCACCGCCAATCATGACGACGGTGAAAGCCATCTCTTTGCCGTATTCCGGATACTTCGCAATCAGCCCGGTAAAGACGGTGGCCATCACGACGGTCATCGGTCCGGTTGGCCCTGAGATTTGTGAGGGGGTCCCGCCAAACAAGGCGGCAAAAAATCCTATCGCGATCGCACCGTACAGTCCGGCAGTTGCCCCTGCGCCTGAAGAAACGCCAAAAGCCAGCGCCAAAGGCAACGCAACAATCGCCGCTGTCACGCCGCCAAAAATATCGCCCCGCACATTACGCAGGTGCAGTCCATGAATCCTAAACTTGCTAGCCATGTTTAAGTCCTGAAAAGATCAGGTACGACGGCGATTCTCCGAAGGAAAAAGCTCTGCGATCGCACCAAACGCGCTACATCAATAGGTCAATCACTCACTTTTTCTATCACCCGTGAGGAGAGCTATTGATAACGCCACTAAGAAACGTACTTCACAAAACCGAGAATGAAGCATTCTTAAATGTTATTTTTACAGCCCTTAAGTCTTTTTACTTTTCTCATACTTTTCTTCAGTAATTGCCCGTAAAAAGCACAGTAGCAGGCTTGTATTCAGGCAGTTTCGAGCTTCCAAGCGAGGAAAGATTTCTTTACGCCATTATGCTTTCATGACTCAAACACTGTTGTTTTTGAGCAAATCTCAGACTAATCCACACATTACCTCCGCATTGTTTGGGCGATCGCCTCTACAGCCAAATCTATTTGCTGGCGAGTCACCATCAGATTTGTCACCGCCCGAATCGTACATGGCCCGCTAGCCAATAAAGCAACACCGTCTTGAGCCAGCTCTTTTACCACCGCTTCAGCCGAATCATCCGGCACCTCAAAATTAACGATATTTGTTTCAACCGCAGCAGGATCTATCACCACACCTTTGATCCCTTGCAATCCTTGAGCCAGCTGCTGAGCGTTCTCATGATCTTCTACCAGGCGATCGCGCTGATGCTCTAAGGCATAAAGGGCCCCCGCCGCAATCATCCCAGCTTGCCGCATACCGCCACCGAACATCTTTCGAAACCGCCTAGCCACCTGCATCTGCGCCGCTGAGCCAACCAGCGCCGAACCCACGGGCGCCCCCAGCCCTTTAGAAAAGCAAACGCTCACGGTATCAAACGGCCTGGCATAGTCAGCCTCAGAAATGCCCGTTGCCGCGCAAGCATTCCAAAAGCGAGCGCCGTCCATGTGTAAGCGCAAATCTTGCTCCTGACAAACCTTGGCGATCGACTGAATCGTCTCTAGGGGAAAAATGCGTCCGCCGCTGCGGTTGTGCGTATTTTCAATGCAGACCAGCTGAGTGCGAGGAAAGTGTGGGTCGCGTGGACGCAAAGCACCTTTAACAGCGGCGGCTGAGAAAACGCCGCCTTCGCCAGGCAGCAACCGGCAGCTGACGCCCGATAGTGCCGCAGGGCCGCCGCCTTCGTAGTAGTAGATATGCGCTTCGGCCTCTAGCACGATTTCGTCGCCGGGCTGAGTGTGCGATCGCAGTGCTACCTGGTTAGTCATCGTGCCCGATGGCATGTACACCGCAGCCTCTTTTCCTAGCAGTTCAGCCACATAGGCTTCTAGTGCGCTCACGGTTGGGTCATCGCCTAACACATCATCGCCGACTGGTGCGTTCACCATTGCCTGACGCATTTCAGGTGTTGGCTGCGTGACCGTATCACTACGGAGATCAATCATGGCCTAAACTCCCATACCAAAAAAATTTAATCCCGGAATATCGCCTTTACAGCAGCGCGATCGCCCATAGCATAGCGGCTTTAACCTCAACACTGAAGCCAGTCTCTTTTTACACTCGCACATGTGTTTTGGGCACTTTATGAGTGACTGCGGTCACCGACTTACCACTGAACTCTCAGAATCTATGCCTCTCTCCTTTCAAAATAGTCCAAGCGCTGTTCGAATGCTGCAAAGAATGTCGCCAGCGCTCAGAGAAAGCTTTACCACAGAGCAATTAGAAGCCATAGAAAACGCATTGGTTCCGCGCACTCATCTCGTTGATCTCCGCTGTCTGATTCCACTCTTTGGTAAGGGCGCTTATTTTGTACTGGTCTGCGGGCCCAATCGACGTCAGCAGCCCAGGCTATCGAACGGCATTGAGCAGCTTACTAGCCATACCACTGGCCATACTACTGGCCACAACACTGGCCGCACCGCAACTGACACCACTACAATCAATACCCTCGAAACTGAGAGCAGTACACCGACTCGGCGCTGTTATCGCTACCCAACAGCTTACCGGGTGTTAGACAGAATGCCGACAAGCGTCAGCAGCACATTTACCCAAGCCCAAATTCACGCCATTGAAAATGCCTTAGCGCCCCGACAACATCTCATCGATATTCGACGCTCACTACCCTTTCTAGGCAAGGGAGCCTACCTGGTTTTTGCCGCTGGCCCCAACCGAAGAGCACGCTATCACAGCCTACAGAATCGTAATCCGTTCGTCATGCCTACGGTTGCTACCAGTATTGCCTTGGGGGCAGCCATCATATTGGGCCTGGTACAGCTTAGTGGCAGCGCGTTACTCGCCGAGCCAGACCCGGTTTTTCAGGCGGATGAGTCCTTTCACCCCACCGCCGTTCCCTTCAAAAAAAACAGAGGAGAATGCGAGAAAAGTGGGCGACAGTGGATCAACGAGCAGTGCATCGATAAAGTTCATGATCCCGTTTTCTAAAGATGAACACCGCCCTCACCAATCTGGGAAAATTAGGTTACCAGAATAGCATCATTCTATGAACACCCCTGTGCATCCACAAATACAGAGAACGCTAGCCGCAATTGTGGTCACAGACGCGGTTGGCTTCAGCAAGCGTATGTCTCAAGACGAAGACAAAGCGCTATCGATGATTAACCGGGATATTCAGCTCATTTCAGAGCTGTGTGAGTTTTTTGAGGGCAAAATTTTAAAGACGGTGGGCGATGGCGTCTTAATGTATTTTGTCAGCGCTGTGCAGGCAGCCGCTTGCGCGGTAGAAATGCAAAAAACATTTATTGGGTATAAGCAAAATAAGCCAGACGATGAACACTTTATACACCGAGTCGGCGTACATCTCGGAGATATCTTCTTCAACCAGACAGACATGATGGGGACCGGGGTCAACATCGCCGCACGGCTAGAGTCTGAGGCAAAACCAGGTGCTATTTGCATGTCGCAAGTGGTGTATGACGTGGTCAAATCTCGCTTAGAGCTGGATGCAGACTACATTGGTCAGCTTTCACTCAAAAACATTTCGGAAGCCGTTGCCGCCTACAACGTTTGGCCAAAAGGAATGCGCCCCGCCGACATAGACAGCGACGTCACAGCTGCCGTCGCCCCGCTAACCATTACCCCGTTAAACCTGGCGGTCAAACGGCTTTCGTCTCACCCTAACAGTCGTCGCATTAAGAAGCTGCTATACGGCACCCACAAAGCAGCCTGGGAAAATGATGCCGCTATACTCGAAGGCATTTCATTGAAAGCATTGCTAGAATCTTTGACCGATCGAAATGCCAATGTAGAAGAGTGTCGCCATAGTCTATTCGAAATTGTTGCTACGCTCAATCGTCAAGAGACCTACACCAAAATAGCCAATATTATTCTAGAGAATCTGCAAGACGTTTATGTAGAGCTCACTGGTGGGATCGTTCGCGCTGGGGAAGACACAGCAGCTGGCGTCAAAACGGCAGAACTAGGAACAGCGGGTCTGGAACCGGCAGAAGACCCAAGTCTGCTAGAGAATCCACTGATTGCACTTTATAAAGATGTCGCGATTCGATTAGAGCAAGCAGCCGACCCCATTCGTACGAAAAAGCTGCTGTACTGCCTGTGCTACGACAGCTGGGAAAATGATAGCGATCGAGTTCAGCAGATGAATACATCAGCGTTAGTTGAAGGTCTGTATAAACAGCTTCCCAGCGTTCATGACTTGCAAGAGAGATTAAAGATTGTTTTACTACGGCTGAATCGCAAGGCGAAATATTCTCCGATCGCCAACAATATATTCAAAGAGTGTCAGGTTCTCTATCCAGAAATCGACAGTCAAATTTCTATGCCGGGAGCGGTAGAGATAGAAGAGTCAACAACAGAAAACACTCAAATCAATGTAAGGAAGAAATCCGACTCGCCGAGTCCCAACAACACTAACAGAATTCAAACTAAACAAATAAAAAGTCACCCCTCAGCGGTAGAATCTTTGCTGGTACCATCTGCAAGCTTTGGCAACTAGCGATTACCTTTCTTTATCAACAGCAGACTCCGCAATCTAGCACTACACCACAACTAGCGACACCCACAACTAGCGACACCCACAGCTAGCGACACCCACAGAGATATACTGATGGCTATATCGTAATTGTTGACGAGTTGAGTCGTAGGGGTTGAGCAGTGAGTAGTCCTAAGGTGAGTAGTCCTAAAGTTTTTATTGATGGGGAAGCGGGAACGACTGGGCTACAGATTTACCAGCGCTTGGCAAAGAGAACTGATTTAGACGTTATTAGCATTGACCCGGCTAAGCGGAAAGACGCCGAAGAAAGAGCGAAAATGATCAACGCGGCAGACGTTGCTATTCTGTGTTTGCCCGATGAAGCAGCTCGTGAGGCAGTCAGCTGGGTCAACAACGACACAACTAAAGTTTTGGACGCCAGCACGGCTCATCGGACGGCAAAAGATTGGGTATACGGATTTCCTGAATTAGCACCAGATCAACGACAAAAGATTGCAGAAACGCGTCGGGTGAGTAATCCGGGCTGCTATCCAACCGGCTTTTTGGCAGCGATCGCACCCCTTACGCACGCAGGCGTGCTGCCAGCCAATTTTCCAGCAACCGTCAACGCCATTTCCGGCTACTCCGGCGGCGGCAAAAAGATGATTGCCCAGTACGAAAGCTTCCGGAATGAAGGCTTCCAAAACAAAGACATTCAAGCGCAAAACCCGAAGTCAGCTGAGTCCAAAGAACCCTACAGCCCCTACGGCCTTAAGTTTGGGCACAAGCATGTTAAAGAAATGCAGCTATATTCTGGATTACAGCACGCGCCACTGTTTGTACCAGCCGTAGGCGATTTTGTGCAGGGCATGGTCGTTCAAGTTCCTCTGCCGCTGTGGACACTAGAGAAGCCACCCACGGGCGCACAGCTGCACAGTACACTCCAACAGCACTATACTAACGAGCCCTTCGTACAGGTCATGCCGTATCAGGATGCCAGTACGCTCAGAGACGGGAATTTTTTAGCAGCAAAAACAGCTGTTAACACAAACGAGGTGCAGCTGTTTGTGTTTGCCAACGATGACACGCAAGAAGCGCTGCTGGTTGCCCGGTTAGATAACCTGGGCAAAGGAGCGTCGGGCGCGGCCGTTCAGAATTTGAATATTATGCTAGGTCTACCGGAAAAGGCAGGCTTGTAGGACGACGAGAAAAGGCATCAATCGCTGCACGCTGGGCCATATCGTGATTCATAATAAACGAGTGAAGCGCCTCGATCTGCACAATCGGGTCGTGGGCCTCCATTCGAATTTCACTAATACCAACAATCAGATCGTTAATCTCTTCACCAAAGGGACTTAAGGAACCTGTTGGACCGATGGTGCCAGCAATTAGAGTGTAGGGACACTTTAGCTTTGGAAGCTGCGCGTAGAACGTTTGACTCGCCATGTTGTGGCCGCTTTGAGTAGCAAACCAGCGAAAGGGTAGCAGGCGGTTGGCGATACGGGCCGCTCTTGGTGAACGGTTGGGTGGGGCGAGCATCACAACATGGTGAGGCAGCGGAAAGTCGATTGGCTCAGCTAAGGCAGCTCGGGTGAGGATGCCGCCCATAGAGTGACTGACGATGCCGTAAGGACCGCGCCCAGAGAGCTTGCGTAGGCGATCGCGCAACCTGAACGCAATGTCATCGAACGATTGGAACACCGTTACGTAGCCAAAAAATTCTGTCGTATGTCCTGCCTTTTGCAAAGCATTCGCCATTCCCCAAAGAGATAATGGCGTGCGTCCGAGTCCATGAATGAGTAATATATTCATCACAAGCTTAGCAAAAGAGTGAGTTTTTCTATTATGGTGCAAGTCAAAATCACCGGTTGTGCATCGCAGCTCAACCCGATAAAAGCCAAGCTTTCTGATATTATTCATAGCTGCTTGCAAGAGGCCATTGGCACGCCAGAGAAAAAGCGCTTTCAGCGATTCTTCCCACTGGAGGCAGAAAACTTTTACTACCCCAACGAGCGTTCTGAGCAATACACTATTATTGAAATTGTGATGTTCGAAGGGCGATCTGTTCCAGCGAAGAAAACGCTAACCAGGCTGTTATTTGAACGCATAAATCAACAGCTTGACATTGCGGTAGAAGACATTGAAATTGCAATGTTTGAGCTCCCTAAGCACAACTGGGGAATTCGAGGCATTCCAGGCGATGAGCTGGTGCTAGATTATGTGGTAGAAGCTTGATTCTAGACGTGATAGCTAAACCTGGTATCTGGACCTAATATCTAGAACTAGCCCTCCACTCTTTTAAGGTATTCGGCCAGTCTGAACCAAGAGCCTGCACCGACTTCTTTCTCAAACTCTTGAATCACCCACTCACCGATGTTGGCGCCTCTTGCATGTTCAAAGAGATAATCTTTTATGGCTATTTGGTCATCCCAGGTAGGACGAGTTCCAGCTAGGGAACCGTAGCACCAGCTGGGGTTTGGTTCACGGCCACACTGATCCATAAAGGTTCTATCTGCCCAGCCAGGACCGCGCCCCTGCTTGAACGCACGGCGACGATGACCATGGTAAAGCTCTACCAGCGTGGGTACATCGCGAATTTGTCGAGCCTGGTCATTAGAATAAATCTCGACCATATCTTCTGTGTTGACCGCGCGTTCGCTAATCCACTGATGAGCACAGTCAGGACATTTCACAACAAAAGAAAGAACGATTCGACCGCAGGCAGGACAGGGCTTTGTCGGCGGTACGCCGCCACCGCCTGAAGACTTTTGTCGGGTGGGTAGGCTGTAGTCTTCTACATCTTCGGGAAAGCCGAGCCGCTGCAAGTTGCCAGCCTGATCGAGAATAATGCCGTGCGTTTTACCCGTCTGAGGAGAGATTCGCATGACTCTGCCAAGCTGCTGAAAGTGCATCGCGCTAGACTTGGTCGGGCGCAGCATCAGGCCGACTTCTACGCTGGGTTCATCGAATCCAATACTGATCACGTTGCAAGAAGTTAGCACCATCAGCTCGCCAGTCTTAAGAGCGTGATACAGCTTTTTGCGGTCTTTGATAGAAGTGTTACCGTCAACCGTATCGGCAGTAATACCGGCCTTGCGGAATTGCTCAGCAACGTGATTGGCATGCTCAATATCCACACAAAAGGCGATAGTGCGCTTGTTGCGACCAATGCGGAACCATTCTTCTACTATTTTTTCGACCAGTTCAGTGCGATCGCACGCATTCTTCAAATCTTTCTCGTCGTAATCTCCTCTTGCTGTTTTCACCTCTTCCAAATTCGCCATGCTGTCTCTTGGCATGCTGTAATACTTCATTGTAGAGAGATAGCCCATGTCTTGAAGCACTCTGGGCACCGGCGAAGACACGAGTGTTTCAAGATAGTCTCCCAGCTGTTCTTTACCCAAGCGCAGGGGCGTAGCCGTCATAACCAAATGCACGGCATTTGAGTGAGTTTTGGTCATGACCTTTTTGCCCACCTGGCTAAAAAGTGTGATGTGTCCCTCATCGTAAAAAACAACATCAGCAGGCCACTTTTGCCACCAGCGTCGCTTCGCCATAGTTTGAATGCTGGCGATCTGAATAGGGGCATCTCGGTTCTCTTCCCAGCCCGCCTTAATAAAACCGCACTGTAAGCCAAACGCTTTCATTTTTTCGTAGGTTTGCCCGACAAGAACGTCTAGATGCACTAAAAACATCAGGCGCTTACCCGCTTCTTCAGCGTGGGCACAAATCTGCCCGCTAATGATGGTTTTACCAGCGCCTGTCCCAGCGATAATCGCTACGCGCTTGTAGCCTTCATTTAGCTCACAATAAAGGTCATTAATGAGCGCTACCTGATAAGGGCGTAGCTTCGGCGGCCCTACAGGCGTGGCCGAGACTATCGCGGGCTGTTGTTCGTCGTCATGTTCGTCAACAGTGGTGTTGGCATTAATGCCAGCAGAAGAGGAAGGATGAGACATAGAGTGAAATTGTACACAAGTCAGTCACCAAAGCGAATAGACAAACGTGCACTTTATAGGGCTACCGTTCAATAGGATAAACGTGAGTAGCCTGCTTTGCCAATTGAGCGTAACAGAGTTGAGCGCAACGTTGAGCGCAACACCGACAAACATCAGGTGTCACCAAAGCTGGTTGGGGAAAAAGAGAAGCAGTGATATCAAGCTCGATACCACTGCTTCTTTTAATCAGCACCGTTGTTCTTTGATAGTGACTAAGCCGCTAAATTTTATAGACAGAAATGCTTTAGACGAATCTAAAAGCTGAACTTTTAAGGGCGAGACCAGTGTTGCTTTTGACGATGGCGATAAGCTCGTCTTCTCCAGTTGTTTGGAGAAAAATACCGCGTCCTCCAGCAGTCCCTTTAGGTGCTGAGCCGATTCGATAGTCGCTAGCTCGGCCTTTAAGCTGAATTTTATCGCCGCTGCCAGCACTGAAATCTTTGATCAGGGCATAGTCGCTGTGTCCTATCGTATTGTTGCGGCCATCGTCGTAGTACACAGTGGTGCGATCGCCCAGTACAAACAGGTCACGACCGCCGCCACCCGTCAAAACATCGCGTTCGTTTCGTCCTGGATTCTTTGTTGCAGGGTCAACACCGATTAGGCGATCGCGACCGCCGTGGCCAAACAATGTATCGCTGCCCTTACCACCCCATAGCTTGTCGTTACCGGTCTCACCCCACAGCTTGTCGTTGCCACTTTCTCCATACAAACTGTCGTTGCCTGAGCCCCCTTTTAATCTGTCATTACCACCAGCCGCCCTGACAATATCATTGCCATTTAGCGCCTTAAACGTTTGGTTGCGGTGATTACCAGTTAGCACATCCCGGCGCCGACTGCCCACCACACTCAATCTAACAGGGGAGCCGATAGGGGAACTGTCAGGAGAGGTAGCAGGCGGATTAACAGACGGGGAAGACGGTGGCGCAGCGCCAATATTAGAAATGGGAGTAACCAGCCCGCTACCTTGACCATAGAGCGTTTGAATACCGTTGATATCATCGGCATAGAGAAAGGCAGAGCCCAAACCGGTATACACATTGTCAGCAGAAACTTGCATCACAGCGTCATTAGTCAACTCATGTCGCAAACCAAGCGCATGGCCAATCTCATGAACAGCGACGAACAAAAAATCCGTATGGGTGGCGTTACCATCTGTCGCCCAAAGGTCGCGATTGTCAAAAGCAACGGTCGTCGCGAGCTCACCGTCATACCTCAGCTGAGTACGCCCCAAGGTGCCGCCCTTTCCGCCCAGGTCATCATGGCCAATACGAATATCAGCCGCATCGGGCTGGGTTCTCGATTTGGCACCGGTATCTTCAACTTCTATAAATTCGAGAGGTGCATAGGTAGACCACAGTCTGAAAGCTTCTTCTATAGCGGCTTTCATTTCACCATTGCTAATGCCACCCTGCACACCACCGTCCAACAGATTCGTGTAGCTGTAGGAAAGGGTAATTCGCGAGCCTTTGCCGCCGGGCTGTTGCCACTGAAAGTTGGTGCTTTGCAGCGTAAAGTCTTCTTCAATAACGCTACCGTCTGAGGAAAAATCGGCAGAGGTAGACACACAGCAGGCCGAACAGACACAGCTTCTTATGTGGGTCGCTGAGTAGTTTGGAGCTAGCTGGTGTTGGATAGAAGGATTCAGGGTAACGTTCTTCAGGAAATTAGCAGAATCGAACATGCAAATTAGGCAGCGTTTGATAATTTTTTAATTAATCGCACCACAAAAAATTTGGTGCGTTCCGACCGCACGTGGCTACTGAAAGTTGTAGTTATCTCCAATAGCTTGAAATGACTAGCTTGAAATGACGTCAGCGCCTATGTCTAACAGCGAAAAGGCCGTCGCGAACCTGACATAAGTGCTATGCGAGCTTCATTAGCAACAGAGGCTAACAATGACAGGGGCCAACAATTATGTGACCGTTACTGCCTGACTGGCATCAATATCTCAGGTCACTATCAGATTCAGTAACAGATTCAGTAATGACCAACAGTCATAGCCAACAGTGGCTAGTAACCCCACCTTAGTACCCCCACGAAATGAAGCACACTAATCAAAATACGTTTAACTAAGACAGTATATGCATCGTTTTTTCGTTATGACAAGCATCACAGCTGACCTATGTTTTGCGTCAGCTCCGATTTCAGAAATATTTCAGACACAGAGGTGTAGTGGATTTGACCATAGCAGCAATCTTTTGTATAGCAGCAATCTTTTGTACTGATACTGAATACCCAACGCTACAGTCCTGTAAGCTCACAATCCGACCAGTTCACTGACTACCTGAACCAAAACATCTGGATCAATAGGCTTGCTTAAATGTCTTTGAAAGCCAGCATCAATGCAGCGTTCGCTGTCATACTCACTAGCGTAGGCTGTGAGTGCGATCGCGACGACCTTGCCCCCTTCTTCTGCAGGCAGCTGTCGAATCTTTCGAATGAGCATGTAGCCATCCATCTCAGGCATGCCTACGTCACTAATCAATAGCGCAGGAACTTGCACTTTTAGCGCTTCGAGCGCAGCAGCACCAGAATTGACACTAATGACGTTAACGCCTGCTTGCTCTAGTGCGAATGAAGTAATTTCAAGAGAATCGTCATCATCATCAACAAGTAAGACACTACACTGAGATTGTTCTGATTCTTCTGTACTGGCCTCTACACTGGCCTCTGCAATAGTTTCTGTACTGGCGGCCGTATTCGCTAGAGTCGTCTTGCTTTTAGTAGCTGACGCATCATGCCCTATGTCCAACAGCGGAAAATCCACTACCAAACGTGTTCCGGCATCTTCACCTTTACTCTCAGCAAAAATCTGACCGTCGTGCATTTTCACCAGCTGCCGAACGGTAGCTAATCCCAGCCCTAATCCACCAAACTGCCTGGATGTAGAACAGTCTTCCTGTCGAAAATGGTCGAAGGCATAGGGTAAAAAGTCTGCGCCAATGCCCTTACCGGTATCGGCAATCAACAAACGAACAGAAGACGCTGCAGGCGTTAGAGTCACGCTTATGTTGCCTGAGCGCGGCGTAAACTTTACAGCATTAGCCAGCAGTTCTCTTACGATCTGTTGCAACCTGGCAGCATCACCCAATACCATGCAGGGAGAAATTTCTGTTGTTATGGCAATTTCTTTAGCGTTGGCTGCTGGATAAATGGCATCTACAGCAGCCGTCACCGCTTGGCTAAGATCCATCGGTGCTTTGCGAAGGCTGACTTTGCCGAATAAGATATGTGCACTATCAAGCAAATCGTCTACTAGCTGAGACTGATGCTGAGCATTTTTCTCGATCGCGTTGAGGGCGATCGCAGTTTTCTCTTCGCTGAGCTGACCTTTCTGCAACAGCTTAGACCATCCCAATATCGGACTAAGCGGCGTTCTAAGCTCATGGGAGAGCGTCGCCAAAAACTCATCTCTCATTCGCTCTATCTGTGCCACTTGCGCCTGGGCAGATTGCGCTTGAGCTAGCAACTTTTCTCTCTCACTTTCAGTTCGTTTAACCTCACTGAGATCCAACACGAAAGTAACAATATCGACAGCATCCTTACTAGCGAGGCTATGGCCTACCATCACAGGCACGCTACCGCCACCCTTTCGCAGTAACGCCTTCTCGTACGGAACACAGCGGCCTGCCACCTTTGTTTCAGACAGCGCTAATTCATCTAGATACCAATACTCTAGCGGCGTAAGGTTGTGCCAGCACAAATGGCCAGACGCAAAGCCCTCAGGCGAATAGCCCAGGATTCTAAGCATCTCGTCATTAGCCTTTACCAGGTTACCGGATCTATCGCCAAGACAGACACCGACAACATCTGCCGCCGCAAAATGTCCTAGGCAGCCGCTGCGATTATCGCCAGACACAGACATCATCCGGTCGGCACTTGTACCGCTGTTGACTTGCGAAATTGTGTCCGTAGGCATAACCATCAAGCCTCTCTAAATTCCCTTGTTCGCTACACAGTGTTGGCTCACTTGCTCTAGAAGGCCGAGAATTTTACGTCGACATTCCAGAGGAAATTTACAGAAACGAGATCTCAAGAAAGGTCCTTGTGGGCATAAGGATTTAGCCGCACAGCTATTCACTTTCGTTAAGAATCTGAATTTTGTATACAAATGTTAACACGATCAAACGGCTGAGTGTTTTGGATAACCGCAATCGTTTGGTACGGTTCTCTGCCCGCCGATTTCTATCATGATCGCCTCTTGTGGCAGGCATTTTCGTCAGCAGCGGGTGCACAGTAGTCGCAAGGTCCATCGCCGTTATCAACCAGCCTGCAACTTATATGCATGCAACTTATATGCATGCAACTTATATGCATAGAACTACGCACACAACATGCATTCTTTAAGATAAATATCTATTTCTAACTTTCAAGGGGCTACCTGAAGCTCTTTTCCTTTAGAAGCGGTAGCTTGACAACGAAAGTCGCCCCCTTGCCTTCACCAGGGCTACTTGCTTTAACTGTGCCTTTGTGCATTTCTACCAGGTGATACACAATCGCTAAGCCTAGGCCCAGCCCTCCGAATCGACGAATTGTCGAGTAATCTTCCTGCCTGAAGTGATCGAACACATTAGGCAAAAAGTCGGGGCTGATACCTTTACCGCTGTCTTGGATTTCAAGGTAAATATGCGCTTCTTTAGTAGACAAGTTAATGTCTACTGTGCCGTTCTCAGGCGTAAATTTCACCGCGTTGGAAAGCAAATTTTCCACCACTTGGACTAGGCGATCGGCATCGCCCATCACCAACGACCTATCAGCAGAGTTTTGATAGTCCAGCTGAATTGATTTTTGCTTGACTTTTGCTTGCACTGATAGCAGCGCCGCCACAATCACCTTGTCTAAGTGAACAGGTGCGGTTTTTAGCGACAGCTTGCCAGTCAAGATACGAGAAACATCGAGCAAATCATCTATTAGTTCCACTTGGCGCAGCACGTTGCGCTCAATCGTTTCTAAGGCTTTCTCAGCTCTATCAGCACTGACGTTTCTGCGGCGTAGCAGCTGAGTCCACCCAAGGATTGGATTGAGGGGCGATCGCAGCTCATGCGAAACCACCGCCAAAAAATCATCCTTCATTTTGTTGGCAAGTTCGGCCTGCTGACGTGCCTCATACTCACGCAACAGCAGTTCTGTTTTTCTTTCTTCTGAGCGAATACGTTCTAACTCGGTGGCGATTCTGACACTATATATATTGAGTAATGCCTTCAACAGCTCAGTCGCCTTTAGCGGCTTTGTGTCCATTACCACCAGTACGCCAATGGGCTGCCCCGAAGAGCCCAGAATAGGTGTCGCAGCGTAACTCTCAATCCATAGCGGCGCCAGCATAGCGACCTCTGGATACAGCGCTTGAAGACCTTGCTCGTAGTGACAGAAGGCCTTTGTAGCCAGCACCTGCCTACAGGGAGCGGTTTCTATATCGTACGCAAAATTGTCGATGATTTGCCCTTTGTGGCAGGCCACCAGCGTCTCTAGCTGCCCCGGCGTGTCTTGGTCAATCAGTGCGACGTAGGCGTAGTCTATGCTTAAAGCATTCGTAAAGTGCTGTACCAGTGTCGAAAAGAAGGAGTCGCCAACCGCTGAGGCCACACCGTAAGAAACCTGGGTCAGGGCGTTGGTGGCTTGCTCTACCCGGCGAGTCGATCGCCTTAGCTCCAGCTGACCGACCACCTGATGAGCAATGGTCTCTAGGCTGCGCAATTGAGCCTCGCTAGGCTCGTGCGGAACAGTATCAGCGACACACACAGCCCCAACGATGTGGCTGTGCGGTATCCTCAACGGCACACCCACATAGAACTGAACGCCATGCTCTTTCACCGCCGGATTATTGGCATGCCGCTCATCTGCCTTTGTATTTGGAATGGCCAAAAGCTTGCCCCCGGCAACGGTAAGAGGACAAAAACCTTTATTCAAAGGGGCTTCTGTAACTTCTGAGCCAAAACGAGAGACAAAACGCTGACACTTATTGTCTACTAGCGTCACCATTGACATGGGAACTTGAAACAAAGAAGCAGCTAGCCGCGTTAGCTCATCTAAGGCACCCTCGGATAGCTCACTCAAGGCGCAGTAATTTCGCACGGCACAGAGACGATCTTTGTCTTGGATATAGTCATGTAACTGAAACAAACTATCGTCAGACACAGACATCGTCGCTACCGCCTCCTCTTTATGAACAAGTGTTTCTAAATGTTTCTATTAGTTGAAACATAACAGGAGTGCGAAGCGCACAGCCTCCATCTTTGTCTATAGATACAAGACCGTTCTCATGAAGAAGTTGTTAAGTTAGGTGCAAGAAAAGTGCCCTGAATAAAACTCTCATCGCTAGAATTTCAATCGTTTCTCTGCTTTCCTATCTATGGTTATTAAGCTGCTTCATCTATCTGATATTCACATGGGTAGTGGCTTTAGCCATGGCCGAATAAATCCAGAAACAGGACTAAACACTCGGCTAGAGGACTTTGCGCTGGCGCTAAGGCGATGTGTTGATAGTGCGATCGCAAACCAAGTGGATCTTGTGCTCTTCGGCGGTGACGCCTTTCCCGATGCCACACCACCGCCCTACATTCATCAGATTTTCGCCAAAGAATTCTGCCGCCTGGTCGAAGCTGACATTCCGACCGTACTACTGGTAGGCAATCACGATCAGCATGCACAGGGGGTCGGCGGCGCTAGCCTATGCATTTATCGCACGCTTGGCGTACCAGGTTTTATCGTCGGAGACAGGCTCACCACCCACCGCATCGATACCAAAAGCGGCCCTATGCAGGTAGTCACCTTACCTTGGCTGACACGGTCTACCTTGCTCACCAAACCAGAAACGCATGGCCTCTCTATGGGAGAAGTGGGAGAGTTGTTGTTAGACCGGTTACGCATTGTTTTAGAAAGCGAAATCCGTAAGCTGGACAAAACGATTCCAACTGTACTTTTAGCGCACCTGATGACTGATACTGCCAGGTACGGAGCAGAGAAGTTTCTGGCCGTGGGTAAAGGCTTTACGGTGCCAATGGCGATCTTAACAAGAGATTGTTTCGACTATATCGCGCTAGGTCACGTGCATAGGTATCAGGAAGTCTGTAAGTCGCCGCTCGCGATCTATCCGGGAAGCATCGAGCGTGTAGATTTTAGCGAAGAGAAAGAAGAGAAAGGGTATCTGCTGGTAGATGTGGGCAAAGGCCAAGCGAGCGCGGAGTTTTGCAGGATACCGGCCCGTGTATTCAAAACGCTAGTGGTAGATTTAACCAGCGACGAGCAACCACAGACAGCTTTGCTGAAAGCAATTGAAGCAGAAGACATTGAAGAGAAAGTGATTAGACTGATATACAAGCTTAGAGCCGACCAGTCAGAAGAGATTGACAATGCCCTAGTCAGCGAGGCGCTATCAGCGGCGCACAGCTACACGGTTCAGCCAGAGTTCGTCAGTCAGCTCTCGCGACCTAGACTGCCTGAGCTAGGCGTTGATAACTCGCTCTCACCGATGAGTGCATTGCAGGCGTACTTAGATAATCGAGAAGATTTGAGTGCGATCACGCCAGACATCATTGAAGCCGCGCACGGCCTGCTAAACCAGGATCCACACGGCGACAAAAAGATTGTCGCCCCTGAGCAAGACGCGTCAGAAGACGCACTCAATCCACCCGATACGACAGAAGAAGATGAGACCAGACAATTGAGATTACTCTAAATTCTCTATACCGCCGCAGGTTTTGGCTCTGGCTTAGGTGGCTTCACGTCACTCACAGCGATTTCTACGCGATCGGCAAACGTCTCATCAACTTCACGGAAAAGCGCGATCTGTCGCTTCTGAATAGAGTCTCTGCACTTGCCCAAACTGCCACCAATATTGTGAACCAGCCGGTCTTTCTCATCATCACTCAAAACGGTGTAAAGCATGCGAGCCTGATCGGCATAATCTTGCTCATCAAGATCCTGGCGATCGGCCATGCCTTCAACCTTGTAAGGAGGCGTCGCAGCTCGTTTATCTGCCTGCGGATACTTGTACTCAGTAGGATGGTAGTTCTGACGGCTGCCGTTGTTGCCATCCACGCGCATTTGGCCATCGCGATAGGGCGTATTAGCTTCTGTCGCGTGAGGCTTATTGACCGGAATCGTGTCGTAGTTCACACCTAGCCGGGCGCGGTGCGCGTCAGCATAAGACATAATGCGCGCTTGCAGCATCCGGTCGGGTGAAGCCGCGATACCAGGCGGCATATTGCCAGGAGAGAATGCAGCCTGTTCAACTTCTGCAAAGAAGTTTTCAGGATTGCGATTCAGCTCAAACCGGCCCACTTTTTGGAGTGGATAGTCACCATGCGGCCAAATCTTTGTCACGTCAAACGGATTCCACTGAAAGTTCGCGGCTTGCTCATCGGTCATCGTTTGAATGTACATTGTCCAAGACGGATAGTTGCCCTGGTCAATGGCATTGAACAGATCTTTCGTTGCCCAGCGAGGTTCAATACCTTGTAGCTTTTTCCATTCTTCGTCGCTATTAAAGTTCTTGATACCCTGGTCTGTCTTGAAGTGAAACTTCACCCAGATGCGCTCGTCTTGGTCGTTGATGAAGCTGAACGTATGGCTACCATAGCCGTTGATGTGACGCCAACCCATTGGCGCACCGCGATCGCCCATCAGCCAAACCACCTGATGCAAACTTTCAGGCACCTGAGACCAAAAATCCCACCACATTTCATCCTGTCGCCAGTTGGCTTGCGGATGCTCTTTCTGTGAGCGAATAAAGTCCATAAACTTCATGGGGTCGCGCATAAAAAAGATCGGCGTCCCATTGCCCACCATGTCCCAGTTGCCGTCTTCGGTGTAGAACTTCACCGAAAAGCCACGCAGATCTCGGTAAATATCAGAGCCACCTTTTGACTTAGCTACCGTCGAAAAGCGAGCAAATATCTCCGTCTCTTTACCGACTTCAGAGAACAGTTTCGCCTTCGTTAGGGGGGTAATATCGTCAGTGACCGTAAAGGTACCGTAAGCACCTGCACCAACAGCATGAACGACTCTCTCAGGAATGCGCTCGCGGTTAAAGTGAGCCATTTTCTCTAGCAGGTCGTAGTCTTCCATGAGCAGTGGGCCGTACTTACCCGCTGTTTTAGAGACTTCATTATTCGCGATAGGAATACCTGCCGCATTCGTTAGCGTATTATCACCAGACTGATTACCGGACATCTTTTGCCTCTCAAGAAATTGACCGTTCAAGCACTATAGGAGGGCAAAAAAATCACTACCTCCACCGAAAGTATTGAGCTTTACTCGCCTGCCGGTTTCTTCCGACAGGCTTCAAACGGGCATCCTAAGCTAACGGCTTTTGGCCAAACCTTTTTGCCGAACAGATTTTCCAAACAAGGTCATGGAAACACAAGTCAAAGCTGCGCTGGCAATCAGCGACTATCAGCAGGTAAGCAAGCTACTAAAACAATGGCAACACAGCGACGACGCAGAGAATCCTTTGTTGAGGTTTTACGCCGCGCAGCTACAGGAGCAAACCAATCGACTAGCTGCGGCAGAGAAGAACTACTGCCTGCTGTTACAGCAATGTACGAACCGCAAAATTATTAGCCAGGCGAGAGCGGGCATTGAGCGAATTCGCCAGCAGCAAAAAGAACAGCAGCAGGCAGCGTTAGCAGAAGCAAGGGCGATCAAGGGTGCTGATGAAGGCGCTATTTTAGCGATCGCAGCGCCCACTACTCAAAACCGAGACAACGCCATCCATCATTTTGCTGAAGTCTTCAACCTGGACGTCTACACGGCGCGCATGAAAGTGCCCAATGACGGCTTTCGGATCTACCGCGTCGGCCAGTGGGGCGAACTCAGCTACTTTAAAGAACAACTGACTGCCGAAAAGGTTCCAGCCTTCTGCGTCAAAGTCAACAGCATCCAAACCTTACAAACTTTTCAAATTTTGTATTTTGAGACGCTATCACCACAGCCGACTATCATCTGTCGCAACGCAGAGAGGCAGCTAGGAAAAATCTCTTTTGACTGGACAGAAGTGACCCAGCAGGTACGCGGTCAGCTGCCTATTTTTGAACAGGTGATTGATTTGGGCGCACGCGGTAGAACTGTTCACAAAGAGAAAGTACAGGACTACGCGCAGGTTGTTGACTTGCATCTTCCAGGCAGAGAGATTGTTGTTCGACTGTGCGATCGCCTCTATCAATATCAAAAGGGCGTTTCTCTCGGCGCTGTCAACGAAATCAACAGTCGCATCCGCTGGAATCATCTCTTAGCCAACATTAACCAGGCAACCAGCGGCCTTCAAAGCAACGACTTCGCCCGATTCGGCAAAGGCGCCCTAGAATTCATCAACCTGCTGCCGGCCATCGCACCCAGCCTAGATATTGACCGCCGAGCGCCCAGTGACTGGGATCTGGCCTTTCATCTCTACAGCAGCCTTTGCTACTACAAAAGTCCAGAACTAAGCTGATCTGATCAGTCTTTTACAAACTGCCAACACTGAGTAGCTATCTGCCAGTCTTCTCGGGTGTGGATAACCCAAATAGGCACTTTAGATTGCGCTGAAGAGATAGCGCGATCGCCTCCTCTCTCCATATTCTTGCGCTCTGACACGTCTAACCCCAAAAATCCTAACCGCTCACAGGCTTCTGCTCTCACTACCGTGGCATGCTCACCCACACCCGCGGTAAACACCAACCCGTCAAGGCCACCCAAGCTAGCCGTCATCGCAGCAATCCCCGAACGCAAGCGATGAATATACACATCAAAAGCCTGCTTCGCTTGAGCATTTCCCGCCTGCATGGCAGAGACAATCTCTCGCATATCGCCAGATAGACCGGAAACACCTTTGAGCCCTGACGCTTTGTTCAACTGCTGATTAAGCTGTTCATGATCATATCCATGTTCTCTCATCAGATAGATCAAGATACCTGGATCAACACTTCCAGAGCGCGTACCCATCATCAAACCGTCTAGGGGCGTAAACCCCATCGTCGTATCGATACTTTGGCCATTTTTCACAGCAGAGAGAGAACAGCCATTGCCTAAATGACAGATCACTAAACGCAAGTTTTCAACAGATTCATTTAGCAAATCAGCAGCGCGATTAGCACAGTACTGATGGCTAATACCGTGAAAGCCATAGCGCCGAATACCTTTTTCTATCCAGCTTTGAGGCACAGGATAAAGCGCTGCCGCGTTGGGTAGCGTACGGTGAAAAGCGGTGTCAAAGACGGCAAACTGCGGGCAACCATCCTTTAGCAAGGCTTGCGCTATTTCAATTCCAGCTAGATTCACAGGGTTGTGTGCAGGCGCTAAAGGCGTCAGCTCGCGGATGGCGGCTTTTACGCGCTCATCAATCAGAACCGCCTCGCGATACTGACTGCCTCCATGAACAACACGGTGACCAACCGCATTGATAGCTGACTTGCTATCAATGACTTGCGCAGGGCCTTTCCACAGCGTCTCTAAAAGTCTTTCAACAGCGAGCTTTCTAATAGCGGTGCGATCGCACTCCGACAAAGTCTCTCTCAAGCTCTCGCCCGACGCCGTTTCAACCGTTATCTCTGCTTGGCCTTCACTGTGGCCAAAGTCAATAGCCCCTTCCCAAACAGGGTCTAACGGCTCTGCTGGCGGACCTTCGTCTGAGAAGCGATACAAACTACACTTCTGGCTGCTAGAGCCCGCATTGAGCACCAGTACATTCATATGTCTTCTCGCTCTCTAAGTTCTGGTGGCATGTAGGCGCGATCGCCCATTCGCTCCAACAAAGGACCATACTTACCAAACTTCACCACACTGAGAGAAGCCGCCGGGTAATCGAGGCGATCACGATACCGACCTAAGTCAATCCCTAGTAAGCTGCACAGCACAATCCGCAGCGTCGTCCGGTGCGACACTATCAGCACATTGCCCGCGGTATACTTCTCTTCTATCTCAGCAATCACCGCCATCGCCCGATTGCGCACTTCCACCGCCGTTTCGCCGCCCGTTGGCGGATTCCAAGCAGGTTCTGTCATCCAATGATAGTTATCGGCCTCAAACTCGCGCCGAACCTCGTCCTTGCTTTTACCCTCCCACTGACCGTAGTCAGCTTCTTTAAGCCCATCACGAATAATCAACTCCATTCCCGTTGCCTTAGCAATCGGTGTTGCCGTCGCCTGGGTGCGCTTCATCGGGCTACAGTACACCGCCTCCCAGGTGAGCGCCTTATATTCATCAGCAAACGCCTGAGCCATCGCATAGCCAGAATCAGTCAAATCAACATCTAGAACGCCACAAAACCCTCGGCTCATGCTAAACGTTGTTTCGCCATGGCGCAAAAGATAAAGCTTCAGACTCATAATCAATAGTGGGTTAGTAAGGCCATTTTTAGTCTAGGGGGTCATTACACGCATCAGCCTGTTGTTTTCAATAGTGTGAAACACCGCAGAAAGAAACCGTATAGAGGATCACATCAACACACAACATCAGCAAATAGGCATAACCCAACTATCTCAATCAAGATTAAAATACGCCTATCTACGCGAACATGACAGCTTATGAACGGCTCAGTGGACGAAACATCCGATATAGTCGCGCTTAAACCGATTTACTTTATCAGCGGCCTGGGTGCAGATGAGAGAATTTTTCAGTGGCTGCGCTGTGAAGGGTTTCGGCCTGTACATATTCAGTGGATTGATCCAGATAGAGGTGAACCAATTGAAGCCTATGCCAAGAGGCTATCAGCGCAGATAGAAGACGAGCAACCAATTGTTGTTGGGCTTTCTTTTGGCGGCATCGTCGCGGTAGAAATCGCTAAACAGATCAAAACAGAAAAGGTGATTTTGCTCTCTAGCGTGAAAGACACCTCAGAAGTACCGCTCTACTTC
>ERZ1740058.222-NODE-222-length-49675-cov-6.407316_pt1 | contig 49675 bp, 32 predicted proteins | sample MGYA00581745_ERZ1740058 | MGnify/ENA primary metagenome ERZ1740058 (study PRJEB43018, sample SAMN04849742) | marine metagenome | isolation source: floating plastic debris | place: Pacific Ocean | collected 2008-08-30 | study: EMG produced TPA metagenomics assembly... | reverse complement strand
AAAATTTCAACTAAGATGTAATTGTATCTCAATAAGATATCATTTGGGTATTTCATATAAAACCCTCTGAACTTATAAATACAGTAGACAACTGTAACTAACCACAGACAGGAAATCACATAAAACACCGTGGAGGTGCCTAAATCATTAAAAAAAGTAAAAGACCATTGAAAAAACTGATAAATACACATTATAGCGACCAGTATACTAGGTATCGCTATGATCAACTTGGATTTACTCTCGGACCAAACAATGACAAAAGCGTTTTTGATAAGCTTCAAATCATTAAATAGGATGGGTTCTGTATGATAGATTTTCCGTATGGTATACTGATAAAGATTAAAGACTAGTAGAAATACATATAAGATTGTTGCTACAAAAGCTAGTATTGGATGAAACCAAATGCGACAAAAGAGCCAGAGTACAGATATCTCAACGCAATATCGGAAAGAATCCAAATTACCACTTGCTAACAATCCAAGTTTCTGGTTTAACTTCCATGATGAAATATATGGCCAGAAGGATACTTTTTCGTCTCTATGAAGGACATATATAATGCTGTATGCTATAGCATTTATGACGATAAAAAATATCCAAAACAAAAACTCATAAACAATATGCGCCATTACTTCATGTTAATTTTTGGAGACTCAGTACTCAGATGAGAGAGTAATGATTAATATAGTCGTGCGAATCAGCACTAGGCTTGACAAACGAAGATAACATTTTTCTTTCTCGTTCCACGATGGACTTCACCCTCTCGGTTTTGAGAATAACCGAGTGAAAGAAAAGTGTTATAACCATGCGGTGACCGCAATAACCTTAGAGCAGGGATTTATCTGATAAAGATGATCATTGACGATGATATGTCTAATTACAAGGTTACTACAATAAAAAATGTAATAGTAGCTTCAATGATCATTATGCAATACTCCTAAATCGTCGTAATATTGCTGATAAACGGGTTGGTTCTAATTTTCTAAAAATAGTATGAATAATATCCTTTTACGCCTTGCTGATTGACTCCTTCAATACGTACTCGTCCACGAACTTTGGTTAAAATCTTTTCCAATTCAACCGGTGTACGAATGGTTCGTCCGTTTATTGAAGTCACAACAAAACCTTCTTCTATACCCAAACGACGAATTAGTCCCCCATATACTTTAGATACTTTTACACCGGTATTAATTTTTAATAAATCGGCTTCAACCGGAGAGACAATTTCTAGGTCAGCTCCTAGAGAATTAGATTCATACAGTTCTCTTTTGATTAAACTAGTGGTGCCTTCCCGGTTTGTAAAAGTAAGTGTTGTTCGGTTTAGTATGTTTTCTCGTTTGAATAAAACCTCGATGTTCTCGCCTGGACTATAGTAGCTTATCAACTCTTCAAAATCACTTTGAGAGTTGATTCTTGCCCCGTCAATTTCCAGTAATATATCACCTTTACGTAAGCCAGCTTGCTCGGCAGATCCGTTATTTTGAAGGTAGTTCAACACCACACCAGATAAATCTTCTGTCTCAAGTTCACGAGCTTTTTCTGGAGTCAGATCAACAACATCAGCACCAAAAAAAGCTTTCTGCACTTCGCCATAGTTGATGATGTCATCTACAACTTTGCGAACTATGTCTACCGGAACAGCAAATCCATAGCCCGCATAAGAACCTGTTTTGGACAGAATTGCCGTATTAATGCCTACTAAAGCGCCATTTTTGTCTACTAACGCACCACCACTATTGCCTGGATTAATTGCTGCATCAGTTTGAATAAATGACTCGATAGGAAAATTACTTCGAAGGATATTGATTTGCCGACCTTTTGCACTTACGATACCCGCGGTTACGGTAGAAGTTAAATTAAATGGATTACCTACTGCTAATACCCACTCCCCTACCTGCAAGTTCCTTGAGCTTCCCAGAACGATCTCTGGTAAATTGGTAGCATTTACTTTCAGTACTGCTAAATCAGTTGAAGGATCAACACCTACTACTTGGGCTGAATAAGTTCGTTTCCCATGAATCACTTCTATACGCTCAGCTTGATCGATCACATGATTGTTAGTGACAATAAAACCTTCTTGAGAATAGATTACTCCCGAACCACTACTTGATCGCTGACTTGATCGCCCTTCAAAAAAAAGCTCGAACCAACTATTACGGCTATATTGCTCAGAAAGAGTTTTAATATAAACCACACTCGGAGTACTGTTGGCCGAAGCTAAAGCAAAATCTTCGTTCGGTAATGCCGATAATGAAGACCTTGTTGTGCTTGCTGTCAAACCTAGTGTCTGCAAACTAAGATTAGTTGGCTCGTAACGAACAATTTCGGTAGTCTGTAGTGCTAGCCAGTTAGTATAGGTGAAAGCTCCAAGTATTCCTGCCAAGAAGCTTAAGATAATAAAGCCAAGTGTACGCATGCCGTTGTATACGTTAATTCTTTAAAATGATGAAATGTGCAAAAAACATGCATATTTAAACAACGGTCATCTTGTCATATTCGTCTTACTACTTGAACCAATACATGAAAGTCGATGGCCGACAGTATCCAAATAGACCACTTTTTAAGCAAAGAGGAACGTTATAAATCATTAGTACCCCAGATCAAAGCATTAACAGCCAATGAATCAAATTTGGTGGCAAACTTGGCAAATATTGCGGCTGCTCTGAAGTACTCTATGGGCTTTTTCTGGGTTGGTTTTTACCGAGTGGATGCGAATGCCCAAGAATTAGTACTGGGCCCATTCCAAGGACCAATAGCCTGTACCAGAATTGCTCTAGGTAAAGGAGTATGTGGTACTGCTTGGAAAGAGAATAAAACGATAGTTGTTCCTGACGTACACCAATTTCCGGGACATATTGCGTGTAGCAGTGAGAGCCAATCCGAAATTGTGGTGCCCGTTGCCTCAAAAGGAACGGTACACTTAGTATTAGATATTGATAGTAATCAGCTAAATGATTTTGATAAAACTGATGAAGAATATTTAGGTGAGCTGTCTGAGTATATCTCGACTAATTTACTTTGATTACTTTCTTTCCCCCCTGGTTTGAATAAATCGTGTGATTTCTTCTTTAACATGGTTAGGGTTCTGCCAATACTGGCGGCTATACACATTTTTAAATTTCCAGTTCTTCTCCTGGTACAATTCCGGTCGAGAAGCATGAGCCTCTTTAGCTGATGGGCTTTGATAATACTGATCATCATCCGTCATCAGTAACCCCAAATAACTATATCCCGTATCTAACTTTTCCCGAATTGTAAGATCAGCAAACGGCAACATGTTGATCAAATCAACATCCGTAAGTTCTGTCTCCGACCACTCGTTTAATCGTTTATTTAGAAACCACTCGACATGATGATCAGATGGTTCAGGAAGTGCTACCTTATAAGTACCTTCAGAAACCTGATGAGCATACTCAAGATATTCCTTTAATAATTTTGGTCCGAGATTTTTCGTGTTCTTCACTTCCAGTTCGTGGGGTTGTAGGCTGGTAACGATATAAATGAGTTCACGAGCCCGAGTGACGGCCACGTTCAGTCTGTTTTCACCCCCAACCGCATTAAGGCTACCAAATTGAGCAATCACTTTTCCTTTCTCATTGGGAGCGTAGGCTATGGAGAAGATAATAATATCGCTCTCGTCTCCCTGAACATTCTCTATATTCTTGACAAATTTTAGGTTCTTAAACTCATTTTCATTCTTTGACTCTTCCACTCGATCTAGTATTAAATCCTGTTGCTTAACATTAAAGGTTATTACTCCTACACTTTTTTCGGGCTGCTGAGTAGTTAATTCTTTAAGTATTTTTAATACTCTTTCAGCTTCGACCTCATTCGTCTGATTCTTCCAGACTCCCTCAACCTTTACATACCTGATGGCCGCTTGTTTCTTAATAAAGTCCTCCCGGTCAGGCAACATTCGTAATCGCAGGTCATAAAAGTGCTGGTTTGAAAAATCAATTAATTCTAGGTATCGAGATCGGTAATGAGCCTCAAGTCGGTAGTTAGGCAAATAGCCCTTAGCCAAATCTAGCAGAGAATCTACTTCAAGTGCCAGAGCGTTTTCAACATCCTCTTCAGGAGTATCTTCTTCCCAGCGTATTTGATAGAGGTCATTGGGTTGAAGTTGCTGTTCATCCCCCACCACAACGATTTGTTGACCACGATACATGGCTGGTATGCCCTTCTCAGCAAAACACTGGGAAGCCTCATCGAAAATGACCAGATCGAACAAAGGTGTTTCTTCCATCGGGAAAACCGCTGAAACAGTTTCCGGAGAAGCCAACCAACAGGGAAGCAGATTAAATAATTCGTTGTGGAAGGTGGACACCAATTTACGCAGTGGCCATATTTTTCTTTTTTTACTTACCTGATGATTTACATCACGATAAGTAACTAGGTTGTTCTGACGGTTATATTCAACATCATAATACGTCCGTTCTCGCAACTTCATCAGAAGTATTGATTTGCTTACTTCTTTTTTATCAGCAACTGCCTGTTGTAATTCCTTTTCCAACTCTTCTAACTGTGCGGTGGACACTATTCTTAGAACCGGAAATTTAGTTTCAATATGGTGTATCCAGGCCATGCGCAAACTATTTTCCACCAATTCAACCACAGCATCGGTAGTATCTAGCTTCTCCTCTCCTATCAACCTATCGATGATACTACGTTCATGTGCCAATAGATCAGCCTTCAATAAATCATGTGCTACCAAAGCTTCAAAATCTTGGTCTACAGTTTTCAGAAAGTAGTCGGCATGCTCTTTTTCATTCAACTGGCTAATCTGTGCCGGAAGCAGATACTGCTGCCACTTTTTATTGTACTGAGGTATTTCACTTACCAGAGCCAGCATTCGTTGAATACGGTCTTTAAGCACCGGATATTCTAAATGGTTAATGCCAAAATACTCATTGAAATTGCGGAAAGACTTAAATAGCAATGCTGCTTGTAGTGCCTGTTTTTGATAGGTAAACCACTGTTCTATTTCTTCTTTCTTATACTGATTGGTAGATTCTTTTTCCGGAACGCTTTCAGTCCAAATCCTCTCGCGTAATTTGGTGAGGTTATGTTCTAGATTTAATCGGTTATCCAACATCTCACCCAATTCCTGAAAGCCATCGCGAGTTAGTTCCAGACTATTTTTTTCAAATACTTCAGTTAGCCATTTTTTATCTTTAGATGCTGTTTGCCACGAAAGCCATTTAATTATTCCCGAGCGAGAATCCTCAGCTCGCTTTAGTAACTGCTGAAATTTGCCCAGATCATCCATATCTAGACTAGTCTCAACTCCAGGACCTTGGTAACATTCCAGTATAACCCGCTCAATATTGGCCAGCCAAAGAGGATCGGCGTCTTTATCTATCTTCCCGACAATTTTTTGAAAAAATTCATAGCTACGGGGTTGTTCCAAGAGTCTTAAAAACAAATGAATATCTTCGGAGCGTAACTGAATGTTTTCGCAGGTAACAAAGTCAATATTTGTTTTCAAGATATCGTTTACCTGACTAACGACTTGCTGTTTGTATTCAGGAATCTCTTTGATGTACTCTTTCAGAAGGGGTAGTACATCAGCTTGATGCTGAGCAAACGACTTACGGGGAGCAAATGGGTAGTGGTCTACATCGTACTGTAAGTAATTACTGACATACGTTCGTAGCTTTCTCAGAAACTGAGGCAGTTCAGGTACTTTAAAATGACGGTATTCCTGCTTTACATTGAGTGTAGGTTGGTCAATGCTAGAAGTGAGGTATAATTCTTTAACCGATACTCCCGCTTCAGATTCATCATAAAGTGCCTGCTTAAACTCGTTGAGTTCTTCACAAACTTTTTCAATTTGACGACTCGCTTGTAGGAACTGCCGTTCCAAGAAAATTGAATCCAGATTGTTATTTTTGAGCTGATATTCGTATAGTGATTCTATTTGCTTACGGATTTGACTGTAAATTGCTACTCTATCATTTTTAAAATCGTGTACTAGAGCGACAAAAGGGTGAACATCAGTATCTTGGAGTCGTTTATGAACAACATCTAGAGCAGCCCGTTTCTGGCATACAACCAGCACTCTTTTACCCTGAGCTATGAAATCTGATACTAGATTAGTTATTAATTGAGACTTACCTGTTCCCGGAGGGCCTTGTACAGTTAAAGAGTTACCCTTTTTAACTTCACGAAGAATTCTTTCCTGATAAGCATCAATATCGTAAGGGGTATAAATTTGCTCTTCTTTTACGCGTTGAGCGTAACGATAAGTTTCGGTTTCACTCGGCTTATCTTCTCCCGGCACGGATTGTTGCAATTCAGTCAGGCGATCCTTATCTACATGAGCACGTCGTCTGAGGAACGAAGAAATGTCTGGAATGTGATCTCGTGACAAAAGCATCTGATAATCAGGGACCAGAAAAGAACCGGATTGAGGAAAAATACCTAGAACTGCCTCCGGATATAGTTTTAATATGCCTGGTGCAGTTTCCTCCGCAAAACTATCTTTCGTAAAATCAGAGAAGGACATTAGCTGATCGACAAATATTTCTTGATTGAAGTTGAGTTCAATGTCACTTTCTTTGAACAACTGATAAAGGTTCGTTCGGAATATTCGGCTATCAGGATCGTCCTCATCAAAATTTTTCTCCGCCAAAGTATCATTATAGGGTTGTTGGTGCCTAAAGGCGTAAGAAAGAAAGAAGCTTTTATTCAACGATATTCCTCCTCCCCCCTCTTCTCGTAGCGAGATGACCCATTGTTTACCTAACCCTTCAATCTCTGCTGCCGACAAGTCTACCGGAAAAAAGAGTAGTGGACAGCGGACCGAGGTACCGTCCTGAAATTGTCCTCGCACAAAGGGCCAGCCGATGTAAAGGTCTCGAGTACCCTGCTCATCAAACAGAAACTTATCCGTACGGAGAATCTGTCGTAAGTTACGACTCACGGCCGCTACGGCAGCCTGACGACTATCGGCCACTGCTGATAGTGGTATTGTGCCCGATGGCACGCCTGATAGTTGATGCTCACCTCCAGCAATGAGCCACTCGATAACTGAAAATGAAGAATAATTATTTAGAAAGTCTACCCGATGTAAATCAATATGTTGTCTTTGCGAAAGTCGAGGAAGATATAATGAACGATTATTACTACTTAGGTTGGTAAGCCTTCGTAAGTACGATTCCAGTATACTTTGCATGTGGAGAAAATTCGTTAGAAGTTTAAATAAGGTCTAAGTTTCTGAATAATTGAATCTTCCATTAGATATACTTCCTGACAGTCGTTGAGGCTATTAAAACTACCGTACATCTCCCGATGTTTGACGATAGCCCGGGCTAGCGAGAACGAAATATACGGATGACTGGCTAGGGTTGAAACCTCATCCGCATTTATGTTAACTTTATTTACGTTATTATCAGGTGGTAGAAAGCTATTATCCTTTAGATTTTGAACTACCTCAGGAGAAATATGATAAATTTCAGATAATTGATCTAGTGAATGAAAGCCGCCAAGTTTTTCCCGAAAACGAACAATTCTTGCCGATAAAACTTCGCCGATTCCGAAAATCTGTTGAAGCGTAATTGAATCAACAGTATTGATGTTCATTTTTTCTGTCTTTCGGTAGCTCTGGCTCTGTGTTTTATGATTTGAGTTTTTCGTACTCTTGTACTTTACTTTATTGGAAGATTCCCTGCGATATTGTTCGGGTAACCGGATGTAAGAATATAGACTTGTATGTAGATCCACGGGGAACCCATATATCTTTAAGAGATCGTCTTTCTTCAGAAACTTGCCCCCCCTATCACGATATTTAATAATTCTATCCACTAGCCACTGGGGAATATTATTCTGCTCCAGAACTTCTCTCGTGGCAATATTCGGGTCAAATGAGATAAAGGTACTGGTTTCTTTCGCTAGCAACTGTTGACTCTTTTCTTCACTTCTTTGTTGCTCCAGTATTGCAACCAGGCTATCTAAATGGGTAGTGGTGACGGTAGTATCATCCCAAGAAGCACCCAGAATAAAAAGTGGCTTCAGGGTGGCTAGCATAATCAGAAAGATTATTGCTACAAAGCTAAGTAACCAAAAACCTCGTAGCTCGGTAGCCGAAAACCCAAAATAATCTCTTAACCAATTGCTTAATCCATTCATTACCGTTTACGCTTCATTCTTCTGAGGCAGATAGCCGGATAACAACTCAAATAAATTTTGGGGAATGAACGGCTTGGTGGTAACTGCGGTGAACCCAGCTTTAAATAGCTCCTGCTTCATTTCTTCATTAGTAGAACCAGTAAGAGCTACAATTGGAATAGAGGCATTAAACTGCCGGATAGTTTGTACTGCGGCTTTTCCATCTAAAACTGGCATGTTAATATCCATTAAAATTACATCGTAGTACTTACTTTCAGCTAGTTGAATTGCCAGAGCACCGTTGTCGACTATATCAAAAGTTGCTTTCCATTTCCTCAAAAATCGCTTAAGTACATCTTTGTTAAGTCGGTCGTCTTCAGCAGCCAATATCCTCAAGTTCAGCAAATTACTGTGATTTTTTTCCTTAACTTCTACCGGATGATCTGCTGATTCTTTAGATATCTTTTTCGTAAGCCTTAATTCAAAAGAAAATTTAGTACCACGATTAATTTCACTTTCAACCCTAATATCTCCTCCATGAAGTTCTACAAGTCGTCTGGTAATGGCTAGTCCAAGACCTGATCCGCCAAACTCATGTGTAGTACCTGATTGAGCTTGGGTAAATTCATCAAATAAGACGGGTAATTTATCCTCCGGAACACCTATTCCGGTATCTGTAATTTCAAAACCAATCAATAACTTCTCAGTGTTTTCTTCTATTAGCAATATACTGGTCTTGATCTCACCCTGAAGCGTGAATTTTACGGCATTACTGATAATGTTATTTAATATCTGGGAAATTCGTAGTGAATCTCCAACTACTTCCGTTGGTAATCGAGGATCAATTTCTAATATTAAAGCTACCTCTTTTTCATCAGCCAGAGTTCGATAGCTATTCATTACCTCCTGAGATAGTTGTGAAAGATTAAATGGGGATTCTACCAGTTCAATCCGATCAGCCTCAATTTTTCCTAGATCAAGGATGTTGTCTACCAGTTTTCTTAAATGCTCGGCAGAGAAATACAAGCTTTTCAGATTTTCAACCTGATCTTCTGAGTGTGGGTCGTCTTTTAAGAGATGAGAGATTCCGAGTATGGCATTTACAGGATTCCGAATCTCGTGGGAAAGCATGGAAAGAAACTTACCCTTTGCCTGGGAAATTTCTTCGGCTGATTTCTTAGCGTTCCTCAGATTGTCATTAATTGTTTTCTGGATATTTAAAGAGTGCTTAAGACGAACTTCCTGATTCTGCTTGACAACCTCCTGTGATTGAGGAACTTCGGAAGCTTTCTTTGATGCAGGACGCAAGGTCTCAGTATATAGCAAAGTAAATCCGATTATCGATGAAACAATAAGGGCCGCCGCCTGCCATTGGATTGAAACGATCCAATGGCTTGTTTGCTCGCTCAAGTGAGATTGGATACTGCTGGATAAAAGGCGCGTTTGATTAGTGTAGGCCTGTGTTTGTAATTGAATTTCAGAAATATGGCGATTAAAAGAATCATCATCAAAATCGAGGAAAAGCTGGTTGACAGGTCGTTCAATTCTATTGATTTGATTCTTAGCAATCTTAAGTAGGTCTGAATTGGTTTCGAAGGATGGCATGCTGGCATCTATCGTATTCACCAAAGACATTAAAGCTATCTGATTTTTAGCCCAAAGTTCTTTACTGTCCATAAGTTCATTCCACAGACTGTCTGATTTGGGTTGATAACGTAGCTGTGAACTTAGCAAAGCTAACTTTTGAGCGTGTAGCAACTGTTCAGCAGTGGCTTTTTTTAGTTGGGTTTCTAGCAAATAGTTCTGGAACAATTGATTGGTAGTCCACAATAAGAATGTGCCCAGCAACAATATGATACTAGAGATGAAACTTAAAAAGATTGTGCTTCGCCTAAATTGTGACATGAGCTTACCGAATTATGCATTCAGCTCAAATCTAGAGGAGTATATACACAAATAAAAGTTTGAAAAGTACTAAAAGTTACCTTGCAAGGTACTGTCTCATAAGTTTTTCTTCAGAGCCATTAAAGTACGCCCATTATGATAATTACCCTTCCAGGCCTGTCCTTTTGGGGAAATTCGTGAATCAGGTGTGACATCCAGACCAAGGTTATACCAGCCGCCGTGCCCATGATCAATCATGTAAGTACGGGTGTATTTCCATAGTCGGGAAAATCTACGGGGATATCGCTCGTCTTCCGGGAATAGATTAGTAAAAATAAGTAAGGTATTTAATCCTTCTGCTTGCGACCACCAATCCTTTTCTGAATCAATAATGCTTACAGTTGAGTCTTGGGGTAGATTCAGATAGTAGCCACGTTGGTAGATACCGCTTCGGGCAGGATCAAATCCGGTACGGAGCGTATGATCCACCAACTGTTTAGCAACCTTCAGCGTTTCGTCATACTCAAAATTCCCTAACACTTCAGATGCATCCAGCATCAAGAAAGCTGTTTCAATGTCATGTCCGAATGATACGTGGTCAATACCGTAGTTGGCTTCGCGAGCAGACTGCGATGAATCAGCGTAAGAAATTGGTTGCCAATCTTCGGTAAAAAACAGCGTTAAATGTCCACGTTCGTTTACCATCGTATCCCGAACTAGATGAAGTATTTCCACAAGACGATCACGAACTAAAGAATCTGGCCATACCCGGTACAATTCAGTAAAAGCCTCCATCAAATGAATACCTGCGTTCTGTTCTTTATACATCCAGGAAACCGGCAAGTTTTGTCTTATTTGTTTATCTTGAGTTAAAGGAGTTCCATCTTGAAAAACCACCGAGTAGTATCCTTTATTCTCTTTGTCATGCGCATTATCTTCTAACCACAAGAAAGCCTCCTTGGCAAAATTTAGCACTTCTTCCGAATTGTTAACTTGGGCATAGGCCGCTAGAGCGTATACTCCGAAAGCCTGACCGTAAATCCGTTTGTACTTTCCTTCCCCATTAAAAATTGGCTGGCCTTCACGATTTACTAACCAGTAGAAGCCACCCTGCTTAGCATCCCACATTTTATCTTTCAAAAAGCGGAAACCCAGCTCAGTAGCCTGTTGGTAGAGTGGGTTCTGAGGCTCATCTTTCAGTACTTTAGAAGTAGTCCAGAGGTGGCGGGCCTGCGTTACTATCATCTTATTTTGCTGAGGTGCCATCTCCCAGTCGTAGGTCCAATTAGCCAGGTAGCCACCATGAGTAGTATCTAATGATCGAGGATACCAGGATTTAAGCACATCATCCCAATTTTTAACTACCTGGGTACGAATTGAATCACGATTGGGGATGGAAGTTGCGGTAGTTTCTTGGCTTGGTTCTTCAGTAGGGGAACAAGATACCTCAAGGAGTAAAAGAAACGAACAGCATAAGGCTAAGTAGCGCATAATTAGGTAGTTGCTTTATCATGTTCCACCGGAACCACTTCTTTTTCTTGGCCTTTCTCCTCTTCCGGTAGGGGCTTTCCTCGCCAATAGGTAGCTAACGTTGATCCGGTAATATTCATGACTGGTCCGAATATAGCCGGAGCCAGACCAACCGTAGCCACTTTCCCCATTTCATTGGCCAGAGCTGATGCTAACCCACCGTTTTGCATTCCAACTTCCAGGGCAACTGTACGGCAGTCCTGCTCGGGCATTCGGAACAACCGAGCGCCCCAATAACCCAAAAAGTAACCAGCAATGTTGTGAAATATTCCGGCCAGAATTAGTATTACACCTACTTCAAGTAAATTGTCCCGCCCGGCAGCAGTAATGATGGTAATAATGTAGGCAATACCAAACATTGAAACGTAGGGCATAGCTTCGTCGAGCCACTTGAACTTGCCGCTAAAGAAGTGATTAAAAGCTACTCCAGCAAATACCGGAATAATAACAATACGAACCATACTCCACATCATTCCTAGTACGTCAACTTCGACAAATTCGCCAGCCAACCACCCCATCATATTTGGAGTAATCAGGGGTGCTAATAAAGTGGCAATAGCGGTAAGGGTAATTGAAAGCGCCAGGTTAGCTTTAGCTAAGTAGGCCATTACATTAGAAGCGAGTCCACTAGGAGACGAACCAATCAGGATGATACCCGCAGCAATCTCAGGAGCCACCCCTAAGGTGTGAGCAATGGTAAAGCCCACAAATGGCATAATGCTAAATTGACACAGCACACCTACCAAAACCCCGCGAGGCATTTTCACCACTCCGAGAAAATCTTTAATGCCGATAGCTGTCCCCATACCGAACATAATAAGTTGAAGCAATGGGGTAAATAAGTTTTTTAAGTCATAACCGTTAACCTCCTGAAAGTTAGTGGGATAGTACATAGCGACTGTCACCGAAGCAAAGATTACTGCAGTGAATGAGAAGCCTCTTAATGATTGGTATCCCCTAAAACCAATAGCTAGGAGGACAAAAAAAGCAATGAGGAACGGTCCAGCTAATTGAGGATTGCCAATAATAAAAAGTACCAGTGCAACTAATGCACTGGCACCGGCTAAAGCAAGTAATAGTTTATAAATTGAACGTGTGTTCATGTAGTAGAGTTAGTACCTAGACAGCAATATAGTAATTATTTAGCTCCAAAGACGATCAGCAGAGTCTACGGTGTTCCACTGGTCGGTGGGGGCAAAATATTTCGTTCCTTTCTTCATGTGCTCCTTCACAACGTCTTCATTTAGTTCAACTCCCAAGCCAGGTTTCTCCGGTACAGTGATGTGACCGTCCTGAACTATAGGTTTATCAATTCCCGTTTCTATATCTTCCCACCAGGGAATATCTACTGAATGGTGCTCCAAAGCAATAAAGTTTTGGGTAGCAGCTGCACAATGTACATTAGCCATCATTGATACTGGAGTACCGGCAAAGTGCATCATCATGGGTATTCCTCGCTCCTCAGCATAATCACCAATCTTCTTGGTTTCCAGAATTCCACCGGAAGAGGCCAGATCCGGATGAATCATATCCACCGCATGAGCCTCAATCAGTTTTATAAATTCTTCCTTAAGATAAATGTCCTCACCAGTAAGCGTAGGAGTATTGATACTGTTGGTGATTTGCCGCCATTTTTCAGTATACTGCCAGGGAACCAAATCTTCCAGATAGGCCAGCCGATAAGGCTCCAATGAGTTACCCAGACGAATAGCTTCGTTAGTATCGAAATGACCGAAGTGATCAGCCGCTAGAGGAATTTCGTAGCCAACTACATCCCGGACTTGTCTGACATAATCAACAATCATCTCGAGACCTTTGTCGGTAATCTGAATCCGAGTGAATGGGTGAGCAGTAGAGCCATAACTCCCGTAAGCACGATTCCACTGCTGCCCAATGTCGTACATGTTGCTGTTAATCACTACGTTTTCCTCGTCTTTCAGCATCTGAATGCCAAAGTCCATCTTCAGAAAAGTAAAGCCCTGTTCCACCCGAGCTTTCATACGATTGGCATACTCTACTGGATCGTCTGAACCAGCCGTGTCGCAGTAGAGCCGTACCCGGTCGCGAAACTTACCTCCTACTAGCTGATAAGCCGGAACGTTATAAGCTTTTCCCGCCAAATCCCACAGGGCAATTTCAACTCCACATACTCCACCTGCCTGACGGGAATGTCCACCAAACTGCTTGATTTTTTTGAAAACCCGGTCAACATTACACGGATTTTCTCCCAGTAAACGGCTTTTTAGAAACAGAGCGTATTTGGGGCTAGCGTGGTCACGAACTTCACCCAACCCGTAAATCCCCTGGTTGGTATCGATACGGATAACCGGACAAGGCATGGGCGCATCAACAATCTCAACCACCCGTAAATCAGTAATTTTTAAATCAGTAGGGCTGGAATTTTTATTTACTTTTTGAGTAGAATACTCTAAGGTTTCTTCAATAGGTTTGTTTATAAACCCACTGAGCGAAGTACCGCCCAATGCCAGTCCACCTAAACTAGCCTTCTGAAGGAAATCCCGACGGTTACTACTGGATTGATTATGCTTTTCGGGTGCCTTTAATAAATTCTGCAAATACTTGTTCATGTATTCAATTGTTCGATTGTTAAATTACTCGATTGTTCAGAGTTGATTGAAATAGTGCGGGGATCTTAGAGCAGGGAGTATTGTATTACCGTAACATTAACTCCCAGCACCACGCGCCCAGCTCACATTGTTAATTGCTCATTGCTAACTGCAAATTGATTTCAGCTCCAAAGCCGGTCCCAGGCTCGAATTTCGTTCCATTCTTCGGTAGGAGCAAAAAGCTTTTCTCCCTCTACCAGGAACTCTTCGACAACTTCTTCATTCAATTCTACGCCAATACCTGGTTTTTCGGGTACCTTTACGTAACCGTCTTGCACGATAGGTTTCTCTATGCCGGTTACTAAGTCTTCCCATTTAGGTTTATCCACTGAGTGGTGCTCTAACCACATAAAGTTTTCTGTGGCAGCCGCGCTATGAACCGCACCCAAGAAGGAAACCGGACCAGCCGCATGATGGTGCATAAAGCCAATACCGTTCATAGAGGCGTAATCGCCTATACGTTTGGTTTCTAGAATTCCACCCGCAGTGTTTGGATCGGGGTGAACGATATCAACAGCTCGCTGGTCGATGAGGTCCTTAAAGCCCCCTTCCAAAGTAAAAATATCCTCTCCGGTTTGGGTGGGTGTGGTGGAAGATTCAGTGATTTCCCGCCACTGATCCATAAAATGCCAGGGAATAATATCCTCGATATAAGCCAGGTTGTAACGTTCAGCCGCCCGGGCAATTTTTATTGCTTCATTAACATCAAAATGGCCCCAGTGATCAGTCCCCATTGGTATCTCGTAACCTATTTGGGAACGCATCACATCCAGAAACTCCATTAATTTATCAATACCCTTTTCAGTAATTTGTACTCGTGTGAATGGGTGCTGGGTAAGATTATAATTCTTCGATTCGTATTTGTAAGGAGCATATTGTCCCTTGGGAGCATTGACCAAAGTACCCGGAATATCTTCAATCAGATTGATGCCAATATCCATCTTTAGGGCTGTGTAGCCCCGGTCAATTCTAGCCTGCATACGTTGAGCATATTCCTGAGGATCTTTAGAGATTGGGGTATCACAGTAGACCCGCACCTGGTCTCGGTATTTACCACCCAGCATTTGGTAGACGGGCACATTATAGGCTTTCCCAGCTAAATCCCAGAGGGCCATTTCTACTCCAGAAACTCCCCCACCCTGTCGACCGTGGTGGCCGAACTGACGAACCTTCCTAAATAATCGCTCTAAATTACAGGGGTTCTCTCCTAGTAGGCGGCTTTTCAAAAAAAGTGCATATTCTTTAGCGGCACCATCGCGAACGTCACCGTGCCCCACGATACCCTGATTGGTATAAATACGAACGATGGGGGTTCGGATAACCACATCACTAATCTCCGCAATTCGTTAATCGGTAATTTTCAGATCGGTGGGAGCTGAATCTCGGATCACCTTTTGGGTGGTATATTCCAGCGTTTCTTCAATAGGACTATTCATAAAAGCACCCAGTGAAAGCCCTCCCAGGCTAGCTTTTTGCAAAAAATCACGGCGGTTGCCAGTATGGTTAGTTGAATCAGAACTCATATTAGTTAGATATTTAGGGTTTAAAAAATTAGCTCCAGATGCGATCCCAGGACCGTAGCTCGTTCCACTCTTCGGTAGGGGCAAAGTACTTCTCCCCTTTGGCAAGATGTTCCTTCACGGCTTCCTCATTTAATTCTACTCCGATGCCGGGCTTCTCGGGTACGTTAACGTATCCATCCTGAACGATAGGCTTATCGATACCGTCCACCAGACTGTCCCACCATTCTTTGTCTACCGAATGATGCTCCAGGGCAATGAAATTTTGAGTAGCGGCAATTGCGTGAACCGTTCCCAAGAAAGAAATAGGTGATGCGGCATGGTGAACGGCCATGGCGACCCCGTATTCTTCGGCCATGTCACCTACTTTTTTGGTTTCCAGCATGCCACCGGCACTACCGGGGTCAGGATGAACAATATCCACCGCGTTATTCATGCATAAGTTGCGGAAGTTCTTTTCGAGGTAAATATCCTCCCCGGTCATAGTGGGAGTATCCAACCGATCGGTTATCGTTTTCCACTGATCAGTATACTCCCAGGGAATCATATCTTCTAGCCAGGATAAATTATAGGGTTCCAGGGCTTCGCCGAGTTTTATCATGCTATTCACCCCCATGTGTCCGAAGTGGTCAATGCCCAGAGGTATTTCGTAGCCGATTTTTTCGCGGGTTTTGGCCACGTATTCTACCAGCAGTTCAATACCCTTTTGGGTAACCTGCACTCGGGTAAAGGGGTGCATAGTTTGAGCATAGCTGGTTACTTCCCGGTCACTCCAACCCCGCATTTCGCCCCAGGGCTCGGTATTAGTAAGGGCGCCCGGAATATCTTTGATCAGTCTGATACCCACATCCATTTTCAGAATGGTGTACCCCATATCAACCCGGTCTTTCATACGCTGAGCGAATTGATCGGGATCATTAACCGTGGGTGTGTCCACGTAGATCCGGACTTTATCTCGGTATTTCCCCCCAAAAAGCATGTAGGCGGGTACACCGTAGGCTTTCCCGGCTAAATCCCAAAGGGCCATATCCACTCCTGAAACTCCCCCACCCTGTCGGCCGTGGTGACCAAACTGCTTAATTTTTTTGAAAAGCATTTCTACATTACAGGGGTTCTCACCCAGCAATCGGCTTTTTAGGAACAGCGCGTAGCGCTTGTCAGCTCCATCTCGAACATCTCCTAGCCCGTAAATGCCCTGATTCGTATCAATACGCAACAAAGGTACGTTCCCTACCTGTGCAATACGCATATCGGTAATCTTCAACTCGGTGGGTGAAGAGAAACGATTTACCTTCTGACTACTGTAGCGAATAGTTTCGTCGATAGGACTATTCATGAAGGCCCCCAACGAAAGCCCTCCGAAGGCTGCTTTCTGCATAAAATCCCGGCGACCGGCGTCCCGGCGACCACCTTCTTTCGTAATTTCGCTGTCTGGTTCAGTATTAGATTTTTCCTGGCCAAGCTCTGGTAGTTGGAGTAGTCTTTTTATAGCTTCTTTCATGGATTACCAGGTTCGGTTTTCTAGATACTGATCCAATTCCTCCTTAGACATAGGCATTTCGTCAGGGTTATCATCTAGCCAGCTCAAAAAATCCTGCTTGATGGCATCGGTCCAGCGAGTATCAATTTCGCCCGGAGTATATGTCCCTTCCCGCAATCGCATATGTCCAAATTTATCGCGTAAGGCAATAAATTCGGCGTTTATTAGCACCTCTTCAACCATATGAGCTGGAATAAAAATAACTCCTTCTCGCTTAGCCAGTACCACATCACCCGGCAAAACCGTTGCCCGACCAATCCGGATGGGAGTATTTAGACCACCCAAGGTCATATCTTTAATGAATGAAGGGTCCCAACCGCGCACAAAAGCATTAAAACCGTCAATTTTCTCTAAACCCTCAAGGTCTCGTAATGAGCCATCGAAGATGACACCATTGCCAGATTTGGAATAAATTGAATTTCCTAGATTATCGCCGATCAACGTTCCATCTACTATTTTTCCGTAGCCATCGGCAATGTAAACATCACCGGGTTGTAGCTCATCAATGGGCCAGGAATTCATGCCTCCAATTCTACCGTCGGCTTCGCCTTCCGCCTTAAGTACATCGGCGAAATCGGGGCGAGTAGGCATATACTGCGCAGTTAGAGCTCGACCAACAATGGGTTGATCTTCGTGGATCATCATCCAGTCGCCTTCAAACTGATTGTGGTACTCTTCACCTCGCATACTGGCCCAGGCCTCTTCAATAGAAATATTTTTAATTCGTTCCAGAATATCATCGGGCACCTTAGGACGACCATCCGGATAGCGCTCACCTTCCCACTGACTGGTTAGTTTGACCATTTCATCCCGGTTGAGCGTCAGTAGTTGAGCGAGGACTGACTGGCTGATGAGACTAAAGAGTAACAGAAAAATAAACGAATACTGCATAGTGCTGATTGAAAAGTTTATCCCGGATGCGCTCCGGGGTGGATAATGGAAAATTGATAGTGAAAGTGGATAAGTTAATTGAAGCAAACTGAAACTACAACTCGCCTGTGATCTATGTGAAGAAAGGCATATCCTTATCGGCGTATTTCTTAAGCCCCTCTTCGTTGATTTCTACTCCAATACCCGGTTTATCCGACAACGGAATGTAGCCATCAACAATCATTTCGCCCTCATAATTGACAATCTCCTTAAACATTGGATTGGTATGGAAATAAATTTGCCATTCCAGAATTAAGAAGTTAGGGATAGACGCACAAACGTGGGCTGAAGCCATTGCGCCTAGAAAAGATGCGACCATATGCGGAGCGAACGGCACGTAGTACACATTAGCAAGATTAGCTATCCGCTGTGCTTCTCCTAATCCACCAGCTTTTTGCAAATCAGGCATGATAATATCAACTGCGCCAATTTCTAAAAGCGGACGAAAACCGTAGGCCAAATAGTGATTCTCACCCGCGCAAATAGGTGTGCTCGTTGATTCGGTGATGTATTTGTAGGCTTCCGCATTTTCGGCGGGAATAGGTTCTTCTAACCACATCAGCTTAAGCGGTTCCATCGCTTTAGCAACTCGTTTGCCGGAAGTCATGTCAAAGCGCCCGTGCATATCCACACAAACATCTACATTAGGCCCCACCGCCTCGCGCACTGCTGTGATTTGATCCACCATCCGCTGAAGTTCAGCTGGTCCGACCGTCCAGTTATATGGATCATATTTATTGGGATCATTAGGATCGTCAATATCAAACTTTACTGCCGTGAAGTTGTACTCATCCACCACCTCTTTGGCTCGCTGCCCCATAATCTCAGGCTTTTCTCGGCTACTAGCCGTATCGCAATATACCCGAATATTGTCTCTGAATTTACCGCCCAAAAGCTGATAAACAGGTACATTCAATGCCTTTCCGGCCAAATCCCATAGTGCAGATTCAATTGCAGTTAGAGTTGAAATGTACATTCCCCCCTGAGCACCTTCAAAGAAACCCCGTCGCCGTACATCTTCAAAAATTCGGTGAACATTCAGTGGATTCTTCCCTCTAATCCGATCGCCCATCATCTTGACCAGATAGTAGGTACCAGGCGTGGCGTCAACCGCTTCTCCATGCCCCACTATATCTTGGTTACTGTACACCTTCACAAACAGACTATGCCCATTTCGGATATAGGCACATTTCACATCGGTAATTTGTAAATCAGAAGGAGCGGAATAAAGACGTTGCTTTTGTACAGCAGCAAAAAGATCGTTACCGAAATTTGTAAGTAAACTTAATCCGGCAGCCGAAGCCAACCCTTTCTGGATAAACGAGCGACGATTGAATGGTTGTTGCATAAATTATAGTGTTATTGTGTTAAAGTGCGAAGTGTTAGAGTGCTTTTGCATTTAGAAACCCAGTTCTGATGGTTTCAATAACACTAAAACACCATAACGCTTAAACACTATTGTCACCAGGTTCTTTCTTTTAGTAGTTCTTGAATTTGCTCTTGGGGTACTGGTAATTGATCGATGTTAGCCTCTAGCCAACGGGAAAAATCAGTTTCAATTTCATCGCTCCAACGAGAATCGATTTGTCCGGCGGTATACTTTTTTTCCCGAAGCCGTAAATGACCAAACATATCCCGCAGACGTACTACTTCCGAAGTCTTTACCACCTTTTCGGCTAAGTGAGCCGGGATGACCGATACTCCGCCGTCTTTACCTAAAATTACATCTCCCGGAACCACCATGACCGACCCAATGTTGATCGGCACATTAATTCCCATCAGAGTAGTATTTTGGTCGTGGCTAGGGTTATGGTGAGAGGGATGATAACTTCGAACAAAGGAGGTGAACTTAGGTAGTTCTTCCAGACCTTCAATATCGCGGATGGCTCCATTGTAGACTATTCCGTTGCCGGAATTAGCATAGATGGCATTTGCCAGGTTATCGCCGATTGTAGGACCGTCTTCGTGCGCTCCAAATTGATCAGCCACGTATACATCGCCCGGTTGCAGTTCATCAATCGGCCAGGCATTTTGTCCGCGTATCCTGCCTTCTTCGTGACCTTTGTCCAGTAGCGATTTATAAACATCGGGCCTCCCTGGCATGAACATGGCTGTAAATGCTCGACCAATTAGCGTACTATCCGGATGAATACATAGCCAGCCTTCTTCGTACTGATGCCGAAAACCAGCATTTTTCATGACTGCCCAGGCTTCTTCGTGAGTGACCAGCTTCATTCGCTCCAAAACGTCGTCAGCAACTTTCGGACGACCATCTTCAAACCGCTCTCCTTCCCATTCGGGAGTGTAAAGTTTCATATGCTCCACTGAGATAGTTTGGGCGTGAAGCAGACTTCCACAAACCATAAACAGTGAGCAAGCAGCAAGACAGAAAAATAGTTGTCGATTCATAAGTTAGAATACTTTAGAGAAAACTTCCGAAGAAAAACTCCGGAAGTTTAATGGTTGAAAGGTTGCTGTATTTTTTCGTTTTATCTCGTAACTCAGGAATTAGTCTTTCCGAGTCAAGAAGAATGAATCACTATTGTGCTACATCCCACCACACCCGAGTATCCAGTATATCCGGACCTTGGCGGCTAATGGCAGTGTTCACATTTTCTGGATTTACAATTATTTCATCTGAAGGATACGTATGCCGGCGAATGAATTCTTCAGAAGTAAGATCCTGCCCGGGAAACGGGTTCGGATCAAGATCGGGAAAGCCGCTACGCCGGAAGTTGGCAAAAGCCTCGGGCCCATTAAGAAATGATGCAATCCAATATTGATCATTAATCTGTTGAAGTGCCGTGGCATCATTTAGTGGATTATTCGAGATGTATTCTACGATTTCTTCTTCGGGAACAGTAGAATTTGCATCGTAAGTTGCCATCTTCTCCATATGCGCTCGTACTCCCGCTTCATAAAGCTCTGACGCCGAAGCAGTAATCCAACCTCGGTTAGCAGCTTCAGATAAGAGTAAGAGAGATTGAGCTGCCGTTACTAAGTACATAGGAGCAGTTTGCTTTACTACTCGCTCCCGATCTGCCTGCGCAAACTCGTAAAAACTAGCTAATCCAAGAGCAGCTGCTGCTTGCCGGGCGGTTTCGTCGTTATTACCCATCGGCATACCAATATGCACATCAGGATCGTTTGTACCGTTTCCATCAGGTCCCAATACCTGTTCCGGACCCGAAGCAGCCCCTACGTAGGTCACGGCAATTGCTCTCAGCCGCGGATCATCTGTTTCTTGCAGATATTCTACAAAAGGACCAGCCAAGTAGTAATTATTAGCTTCAGTCGCATTCAAGATACGTCCGGTTTCGTTTCGGTAATTGTTATCGTGTCGGATAACCGCATTTTCAGAATTCTCAGTAATAACACCAGCTTGAAATGCCTGGCTTGCTCGCGCTTGAGCAGTACCTGGATCAACTTTTGTAAGTCGCATAGCACCGCGCAGAATAAGCGAGTTAGCGTACTTTGTCCACAGATCAATGTCTCCACCGTAAAGCACATCTGCCGATTCTATTTGTCCAGATGCGTTTAAAGCAGCCGCTGCTTCAGTTAATTCATTAAAGATATCAGCGTATACATCTTGCTGAGCATCATAGGCTGGGTACAGAATTTGTTCAGTAAAAGCTTTTCCACCCTCAAAATACGGAATATCACCGTAGGTGTCGGTTAATAACATAAACGCGTGAGCTTGCAAGATACGCGTCATATTGAGCAAATTAGAGCGAGCAGGATTTTCCTCTACACGGCTGATGATATCCCGGGTATTACGGATTACTCCACGATAGAAGTTAACCCACATATCATCGGTAGTATTTCGGTTATCCTGGTTAAAATTTGCTCCGGTAAGTACACCAGAGTTGGGGGTAATAATCTGCTGGATAATACCCAGGTCGTACACCAACTGAGAGTTGGGATACGACATGTTGATGATTGCTTCATTTAACTGAAATACCGGATCAACTTCAGTAGCCTCAGTCTCATTGGTATTCAGTTCATCGAAGCCTTCGTCACAAGCGAATACCAGTAGCAGTAGCACCGGTAAAAAACGAAATATATTGAGCTTATTCATAATCGGAATTACTAGAATTTAACATTTAGGTTGAAGCCAAGTCCACGAGTAGTAGGGAGTCCGGTAGACTCTAGTCCTACTAGATTATCGGAAGAGAATCCAAAAGACTCAGGATCAATATTAGGAACCCATTTCTGGAGAATAAATACGTTGTTAGCAACGAAGTTTAATGTTACCCCAGTAGCAAAGAAGTTTTCCGGCAAAAAGCGGGTAAAATCGTACCCCAGCGTGATCTGGCGTAGCTTCCAGTAGCCACCATCGTACACAATTGGCTCAACCAGTTGCTGGGAGCGAACAACTTCCCAGTAGGTCTGAGGATCAGCCGCTACTGTGTTAACTTCACCGGCTTCATTCACTCCGTCTCCAATAACTCCTCCTTCACGCCCTGGTAACGTCATTTTATGTAACCCGTGGCGGGTAGCGTTAAAGTTTGTACCAGACATCATCAGATTACCCAACTTGAAATCTATCAAGAAAGAGAAGTTAATACCTTTGTAGTTGAAAGAGTTCGTAATACCTCCTACCCAATTAGGCAGTGCTGAACCAAAATTCACTAAATCGGCGGTACGAAGTGCCACACCGTTACCACCAAATACCTGACGTCCTTGATCATCACGACGGTAGCCAAATCCGGCTAATTGTCCAATTTCCTCACCTACAATCTGGCGTAAAAACCCGTTGAATACGTGGCGGCCTACCAGGATAGTTTCGCCTTCTTCTTCAGTTTGTAAGCTCAATACTTTCGTAATATTGTACATCCCGTTGAACGATATACTCCACTGAAAGTCTTCCGATTGAACGGGAACCAGATTAACGAGGAACTCTAAGCCTCGGGTTCGACTCTCACCAGTATTAATCAGAGTATTCACAAAGCCTGAGCCATCAGAAACCTGAGATGATACAATTTGGTCAGAGGTTGTTTTTTGGTAGACAGCTACATCTAAACCTACCCGATTATCAAACATTTGTAACTCCAGTCCTAATTCAGCTTCATTGGCGCGCATAGGCCGTAGATTTGGATTAGGTACAGTATTACCATTGATACTAGCCACCGGTTGTAAATTACCGGCAGGATTAGCAAAAAGGTTTGCATTTACTCCGTAGAATAATACATCAGAATAAGGCTGAACGTCAGTATCGCTACCTACTTCGGCATAAGCTGCCCGTAGTTTACCGAAGTTTAACCAACCCGGTGAAGTATTAAACGACTCGGTAAATACGTAACTAGCCGAAATAGATGGATAGGAGATACTTCGGTTTTCGGGCGACAAAGTGGAGAACCAGTCGTTACGGAAGGTACCGGTCAGATAGAACAAGTCTTTGTAAGATAGTTCAGCTGAAGCATAAAGTGAGTTCACGCCTCGCTCCGCAAGATTATAAATTGGATTTTTTACCCGGCCATTTTGCACCGTATACAAATCCCGAATTACGAAGTCATCCACCTCCACAAAGTTTCGATCAGAGCGACGATACATCTGGTTACCTCCTAGGCTAACATTCAACCCAAAATCTCCAAACTCTCGGTAACCATTTATCAGAATGTCAGCATTTATCTCTCGGAAACGACGGGCTTCTTGTGTAAAAGTACCGTTTACAAATCCTTCAGGGGCAGCCGGACGTGAGGCTTGTCCGGTAGGGTAATTATTACCAGATTGGTCTCGTGACCAATAATCTTGACCAATACGGCCTTGTACGTATAGCCAGTCAGTTAAATCATATTTCAGAGCAATGTTACCAAAGATTCTATCTCGGCGAACGTCCTGAAACTGCTCCGAGAGCGTAAAGTAAGGATTAGTACGATTTCTAAATCGGGAATACACAAACTCATTTCCTTCATCATTGAACTTCTTCTCATTGAGCAAATCTAGAGGCATGGTGTTCGCCATATTGTACAATGCCACCGGAATGGTATTATCTTGCTGGGCTACGTTTGGAGGATTTTGATTGTACTCGTTGGAATAGTTGATCGCACCAGTTACGCTTAGTTTCCTAGATAGCTCGTAGTCAAAGCCAAGATTGATGGTACGACGGGTAAATTTGTTATTCGGTACAATACCCTGACTACTTAAATTTGAGAGTGAAAGATTCAGGTTACCATTTTCACCACCGGCAGCAATAGAGATAGTATTCGTAACATTCTGTCCGTTGCGGAAAAACTTATCAATACGATCTCGCTGCGCTACGTATGGTACTTCTACTCCATCAAACAGTATCTGAGTCATGCCGGGTTGGATACGTTCTCCAAACGACCATTGACCCGATGTAGGGTTAGGGGAAGTAGGACGAACACCATTTTCACCCTGACCGTATTCGTATTGATAGTCCGTAAAATCTAAGGGTTGCTCATTGGTGTAATTAAGATTGTAAGTGACTCCAATTCCTTTAGCACCCTTACCCTTTTTAGTGGTAATCATAATTACCCCGTCTTTCGCTCGGGAACCGTACAGGGCAGCAGCAGCAGCACCTTTCAGTACAGTCATATTCTCAATGTCATCAGGGTTGATACTATTCAATCCATCACCACCGTCGGAGGTGAATCCGTTTCCGTTATTACCTAAAGCGTTAGGATCACCACCGCGAGGGTTAGTACCAAAATTGGTATTATCAATCGGTACCCCGTTGATTACAATGAGCGGGTTATTTTGACCAGAAATGGAAGATTGTCCCCGGATTCGAATCTTTGAAGTACCACCGGGACCCGTTCCCAGGCTAGAAATATTAACCCCAGCAATTTTTCCTTGAAGGGCGTTCATTACGTTAGGAGTACGGTTTACCGTAAATTCTTCGGGGTCAACCGTAGAGGTAGCATAACCCAGTGTGCGAGAATCTTTTTCAATACCTAAAGCGGTTACCACTACTTCACCTAATTCGGTAACATCCGGCACCATTGATAAATTAACCGTTGACCGGCCATTAATTTCAATTTCCTGCTGGGAATAACCTACCGATGAGAACACCAGCGTAGTGGCATCATCTGGAACAGTTAAGCGGTAGTTGCCATCTATATCGGTGATAGTACCAATGGTGGTATTTTTTACTAATACATTTACCCCCGGAAGAGGCGCATTGTCTTCGTCGGTTACCGTTCCGGTAATGTCTCGCTCAACATCCTTGTTTTTTGAAAACGCGAAAGAACGGCTAGTCATTAAGTTAATGTCACTTGAAGCGGAAACCATCAAATCATTTTTCGATACTCCGTTCTTGATTGGTTGTTTCGGAAGTTGCTTGATGACCTCATCACTTTCCTCAGCCACAATCACGTAGGTGGCACTGTTAATCTTTTTATACCTAAGCGAGGTGGTCTTCAGTATCCGGTTCAGATTTTCTTCCAGATCAGTTGAATTATCCAATTGTTCCGTGACCTGCTGGTCTTCAACTAAATGTTTTTCGTACATGAACGAAGCACCGTAAGTCTTCTGAAGGCTTTGAAGTACGTCCGTTAGTTGTCTTTTCTTTTGTGATTGAAGGGGGTCAGTTTCTTGTTGAGAAGTAGTTGGCTGCGATGAAGCAATCAACTGGGCTTCTACCGTAGGTAGGCTTAGCCAACCCAACAAACCGAAGGCAAAAATCAGTTTTTGTAGTTGCTTAATAAACATAGACATAGGATTTAGCGTAAAAATCATTTTTCATATATAAAAATCGAGTTGTTTTCGCGTTCAATACGAACCTGAAGCAGGGTGCTCATCGCCATTAGGACAGTTTCCAGATCCGCGTTAGAAATACTACCCGTGCTACTGATTCGGCGGTTGCGAATAGCGCCGTCCGAAAGCACAAACTTCACTCCGTAGGTATCCTCTAGTTGGCGGATGATATGGCTCACTGGAGTATCGTCCAGGACTAATAAATCCTTGGTCCACGAAGTGTATATTTCCGGATTTACTTGGCGTCGGGTTATTTTTTTGTTCTGGGAAGAATACACCACCAAATCGCCCGGACTCATGGTAGCCTCTTCGGTTTCGGGAATATCTAATGCCACTTTCCCTTCGTTAAGCACCACCTGGGTACGCCCTCTTCTGCTGTTTACATTAAATTCAGTGCCTAGTACTCTAACCTTTAGATCGGGGGTAAGCACCATGAATGGTAATTTAGTATCACCCTGATCAATAGAACTTACCGAAAAATAGGCTTCTCCTTTCAGGTGCACCTGCCGCTGAGGTTTTTCCAGCCATCCTTTATCTATTTTCAGACTGGAATTACCGTTCAACGTGACCTTGGTACCGTCTTCCAACGCTAATTTCAGAGTTTCCCCAAAGGCAGTTTCGTAATGGGTAGCGGCAGTGTCAAGGAGAGAATAGGTAGTGATAATAGAAGCACAGACCAGTAAGGCGACTGCCGCTGCATATCGCCAGTAAACTATTGAATTAGTACGCTTCTTAACAACCGGAGTATGTATTCGCTCGGAAATTTCATACCAGGAATTTGAGATTTGTTGCTCAGAGATAGCCGACTTCTCAAAAGAAACCCCCAAAACCAGTGACTTTGCTTGCTCGATAGCTTCTTTGTGTTGCGGATTTTCTTCAATCCACTGCTGCCAGTGGGCATCTTCTTCCTGATGGGAACCTTTCACCCATCGTACAAACGAAGGGTCACGAATAAGTTGGTAGGTAAGGTTGTGCGTGTCCAAAAGGGTTGCGTTTACCTACATAGAGTAAATCTATCTTAGTTTATACTCTAGGCACTTTAGAATTCAGCAGGATAGCACTATAAATATTTGAATAAAAACCCAAAATAATTAGGTTATATTAAAAAAATGATTGATAAAAAGAGGAATTGTCAACTATAGCGATGAAAAAATAAAATTTTTAAAAAAATGATATTCTAATAGATAAGGGTGAGTAGACCAGCCAAAGGCAGTAGATATTTGGCATGTACAATTCTGAACGGTGAAAGCTTTTGTAGGTGGGTATCTTCTTTTAAAGAAACCAATCCTCGATATACGAAATTTACTGCACTTTGGTACTTTACTCCCATTACCTTCGCTACTTCATCGTAAGACAGCTCTTCGTAGAACTTGAGGTAAATAGCTTCTCGCTGCCGAACTGGTAGTTGATTAAGTGCCTCAGTGAGCAGGTCATGACGTAATTGGGCATCTTCTTGCTCAATACGTATATCTAGCGCTGAGTACTCGAAAGCACTAACTGGTTTGGAAGAAATTAAGGGGACTATATTTGACTCCGGTTTAGCTGCTAGTAATCGGCGACGAAGTGACGTTAATAAGTACGCTTTGGGTGAAGTTACATCCGCTAAATGTGCTCGAGTTTCCCAAATGCAGACGAATAGATCCTGGATGCTTTGATCGGCTAGCACCGGATCGCGTATGATGCGCAAAGCGTAGCGATAGAGCATGGGATAATGCTGATAATAAAGCTCTTTGAAAGCCTGATGATCACCTTTTTTAATTAGGCTCCAATTCCGATCGGGTAGATTGATAGTCATTTTAACGCCCCGCTAAACTTTACTATTAAGTTTAACTTAATTTTAAGAGTATTCAAAATTACCCCCCTTGTAATTTGAATAAATCTCAAAATAGGCATTATAGCCTCCACTGTTGAAATATTTGAGTGAGAGAATGATCGAGTAATTATTGAACTATTCATTCTCTCATTTAGTCAATCTCTACAACAACCGAACTATAAGGACGGAAAATACTAGATTAAGATTCGTACTTGAGGAATATAGTACTAAGTGGCGGAAGGCGTAGATTCACCGATCTAGCTCGGCCGTGCATAGGTATTGGCTTGGTCTCAAGCTTACCCTCGTTTTTAATCCCACTTCCCCAGAAATCAGTATGGTCGGTATTGAAGATTTCAATTAGATGCCCTTTGTCCGGCACCCCTATACTGTAACTTTCCCGCACTACTGGGGTCAGGTTCATCACCACGTAAATATCGTTTTGGTGCTGATGTCCCTTACGCACGAAACTAACTACACAATTCTGGTAGTCGCTAATATCGATCCATTCAAACCCAGAAGAATCGAATGGTTTTTCGTACAGTGCCGGCTCACTTCGGTACAACTCGTTTAGTTGCTTCATCATCCACTGAAGCGAGCCGTGCGGGGCATATTCGTTCAGGTGCCAATCCAGACTCTGGTCGTGCCTCCACTCCTGGGTTTGTCCAAACTCCCCACCCATGAACAGTAGTTTGGTTCCGGGATGAGCGTACATATAAGCGTAAAGCGTACGCAGATTAGCAAATTTCTGCCACTCATCGCCAGGCATTTTATCAATCAACGGGCCTTTACCGTGTACCACCTCATCGTGGGAGAGCGGCAACATAAAATTTTCAGTGAAGGCGTACATCAGGCTGAAGGTAATCATACCCTGATGATAAGAACGATAGATCGGATCTTGAGAGAAATATTCCAGGGTATCGTGCATCCATCCCATCATCCACTTCATTTCAAACCCTAAACCACCAATCTGGGTAGGTCGAGATACCATCGGCCAGGCAGTAGACTCTTCCGCTATGGTTTGCACTTCAGGAAATTCGGCATCAACGGCATTATTAAACTCCCGTAAAAACTGAATCGCTTCAATATTCTCCCTACCACCGTATTCATTAGGAATCCACTCTCCTTCCTTTCGAGAATAATCAAGATAAAGCATAGAAGCTACGGCATCTACCCGAAGTCCATCAATATGGTATTCCCGCAGCCAATACATGGCACTGCTAATCAAAAATGAGCGAACCTCGTTACGGCCATAGTTAAAAATATAGCTATTCCAGTCAGGATGATAGCCTTGTTTAGGGTCTTCGTGCTCAAACAGGTAGGTGCCGTCAAAGTACGACAAACCATGCTGGTCAGACGGAAAGTGAGAAGGAACCCAATCCAATATGACTCCTATACCTGCCTGGTGAAGCCGATCAACCAAATACTTAAAATCTTGCGGCGTACCGAAGCGGCTACTGGGGGCAAAGAACCCTACCAGTTGGTAGCCCCATGAGCCGTAAAACGGATGTTCCATTACTGGCAAGAATTCCACGTGCGTATAACCCATCCAAGACAGGTAGTTGGGAAGTTCTTCCGCTAAATCGCGGTAAGTTAAAAACATCTCGCCGTTATCCCCTTTTCGCTTCCAGGAGCCTAAATGCACTTCATAAACAGAAACCGGCTGGGGTTCAGATGACTTGTCTTTGCGAGATTCCATCCATTCCGTATCATTCCATTCATATTCACCCTCCCAGACCTTAGTAGCCGTTTTGGGAGGAGTTTCCCAGTGGATGGCAAAGGGGTCACCTTTTTCTACAGTGTAACCATTATTATTTGACTCAATGAAATACTTATATGTAGTGCCTTGCTCAATATGCGGTATAAAAGTCTCCCAGATGCCCGAACCATCCCAGCGAGGATTCATTCTGTGCTCCGAGTCATTCCATCCGTTGAAATCTCCTACTACCGAAACTCGGTAGGCATTAGGTGCCCATACCGAAAAATAAACGCCTCTGGTGCCATTATGCTCTACCAGATGAGAGCCCAACTTTTCGTGTAATGCATAATGATTCCCTTCTTTAAAGAGGTGCACATCGTAGTCTGTAAGAAGTGAAAAATGATCCTGAGCGTCAGCACCAGAATCCAGTTCTTCAGGCTGAGAGCTACTTTGGATCGTATCGTCTACAATTTGTGCGGTTTGTTCACTCATCATCGTTACATTTTTGCATTACGTACTGAATACCCCGCATGGGAATGATAGCCCAGTTAGGGCGATTATTAAGCTCGTAATTAAGTTCGTATACTGCCTTTTCTAGTAAAAATGTCTGTATCAGAGTATTGAAATCTTCCTGATTGTCGGGCAAAAAATTGTGACCCTGGGCAGTTTCGAGGTAGGAATGGATATAGAAACCGCTCATGTAATGATACCACAGTTCAGCCCACTCTTCTAAGTAGTCGGCATCGCCTCTTTTAAACCTTTCGTTCTCAAATAAGCTACTGTAAGCGGCATAGTGGAAGGAACGAATCATACCAGCTACATCTCGCAACGGTGATCGTTTCAGTCGTCGTTCGCTGAACGGGCGAGCTGGTTCTCCTTCAAAATCAATAATCACAAAATCCTTACCGGTAAATAGCACCTGACCCAAATGGTAATCTCCGTGTGCACGAATCTTAGTAGAAGACATCTTACGGCGATAGATTCGCTGCATACACTTCAAAATGTCTTTTCTCATGGATTTTACCAGATTAGCATCCTCCATTACCTCTTGCGGGAGGGATTTCATTTGTTTGTCAAGACTTTGATATGCAGAACGCACTTGGGACTGTAGTGATGAATACAGCGAACGCTGGTAGTGCAATGAGAAGTTTTCAGAACCAAAATCAGTGACTTCCGGATGCGCGCCAAGTGCTATGTGCATTTCAGCAGTTCGCTCTCCCAACAAAGAAGCCCGCTCAGCCGGGATTCCACTCAGCAGAGTTTTAAGTTCATCCGGCAATTTCTCAAAAGTAACCGGATCGGTAAGTGAACCTTTTAAAGTAGGTACTTTCGTGCGATCAATCTGCTCCAGGGTCACCCGCTCAAAGTAGCGGTTAATTACATCTTTCATATAAACCCAGGCATCACCTTGATTATCAATCATTTCCTGCATCATAGCAAGAACCAAAGGCTCACTCTGACCTTTCATGATAGAGAAGCTACCGGCATATTGAGGAACGTGCTCAAACTTAGCAGTCTCAGTTAAGAAGCGGGTAATCTCTAAATCAGGATTAATGATGTTATCAACCTTACGGTAGAACTTAAGGAAGTATTTCTGGGAATAGATAACCGAAGTATTACTCTGCTCAGCATTTAAAACTTTAGATACTATCTCCGGCTTCTCTTTCTTAAACCATTTGGTTACCGAGGGCTGGGCTTTAAGATGAAGTTCGGTGCTATTTTCTTTTATCTTCTTCCCTTTCACCATCATATCAAATAGCGTATTTCGGAAGTTTTCATTGTAAACAGCATCAAACAAATACCCCTTAGTATCGCCCTCCGTAATTAAAGCAATTAAACTCTGGGAAGCCTGGGATCGGATAACGTCGCTTAGTCCATCCTCTACGAAGGAAACCGGTAGCTGATAGAGTTCATTTAGCCCTTCATTATAGCTAACCTCCAGAATCAGCAAATAAACCTGGGGAGAAGCCTGTTGAATTGCCAGTTGGTGAATGATACTTACCGACTGTATAGTTCGCGCCTTGCCTCCGAACCAGCGGCATTTTAGTAAGTAGTTGGGTAAGTAATCTTCCAGTTTGGCTTTGTTTCTACCCTTCAGTAGGTCTTTCCACTGGCTAATTTTCATCAGTACCTTCGGAGAATCGTCTTCCTCTTCCTCTTGAGCTACTTCTGGTTGTTCTAACAAAAACCACTGATAGCCGTAGGGAGCCAGGGTAAAGAGATAGGGATAGTCTCTAATAACTGGGAAACGGTTTTTGCTGAACACTTCTTTCGGTACGTAGTCGCGAAACTCCAGAAGGTCAAGTTCAACAGCTTGAGAAAAACGGGATAGATTGGCGAGCACCAGTATAGTCTGATCTTCGTAAGTACGAGTGAAAGCCAATACCTTAGCATTCTCTGCGGATAAAAAATTAATGTCTCCCCGCCCAAATGCCTTATAGTTTTTCCGCATGCTGATATGCCGCTTCATCCACCAGAGAATAGAGTTCGGATTACGCTGCTGCAAATCAACGTTAACGGCTTCGTACTGATATTCAGGATCAAGAATAACCGGTAAATAAAGTTGTTGTGGATTAGCAGATGAAAATCCGGCATTACGGTCAGCACTCCACTGCATGGGGGTTCGCACCCCATCGCGGTCACCTAAATAAAAGTTATCACCCATGCCGATTTCGTCCCCATAATAAATTACGGGTGAGCCCGGAAGCGAAAACAGCAGATGATTCATCAGTTCAATTTTCCTACGATCGTTGTCTAGCAGCGGAGCTAAACGATGACGAATACCCAGATTGATTTTAGCTAGCGGATCTTTAGTGTAAACTTTATACATGTAATCCCGCTCTTCGTCGGTCACCATTTCCAGGGTGAGTTCATCATGGTTGCGTAGGAATATTCCCCACTGGCAAGTGTCCGGAATTTCGGGGGTCTGATCTAAAATGTCGGTGATCGGATAGCGGTCTTCCATCCGCAACGCCATGAACATACGCGGCATGATGGGAAAATGGTAATTCATATGACATTCATCACCATCGCCAAAATAGGCAGCAGAGTCTTCAGGCCACATATTGGCCTCAGCTAAAAGCAGAGTGCCGGGTTTTTTCTGTTCTACGTGCTTGCGCAGCTTTTTTAGAAATATATGGGTTTCCGGTAAGTTCTCACAGTTAGTGCCCTCTCGCTCAAAGAGGTAAGGAACTGCATCCAGACGAAAACCGTCCACACCCATGTCAATCCAGTAGTCCAGCATATTAAATACTTCCTGCTGTACCTGGGGATTATCAAAATTAAGATCGGGCTGGTGGGAATAAAACCTATGCCAAAAGTAAGCTTTGGCTACAGGATCCCAGGTCCAATTCGAGGCCTCGAAATCCTGAAAAATAATTCGTACATCTTGGTACTGATCCTGACTATCGCTCCAAACGTAATATTCTCGTTCGGGCGAGCCAGGTTTTGCCTTGCGCGCTCGCTGAAACCAGGGATGCTGATCGGAGGTGTGGTTGATTACCAGTTCAGTAATCACCTTTAAGTTTCGTTTATGGGCTTCTTTTAGGAACTTCTTAAAGTCCTTAAGCTTACCGTAGGAAGGATTGATTGTGAAGTAGTCTTTAATGTCGTACCCATCATCCCGCAAGGGCGATGGATAAAACGGTAGAACCCAAACTGCCGTAACTCCCAGATCTTGTAGGTAATCTAGTTTTTCTAATAGTCCACCAAAGTCTCCAATTCCATCGCCATTGCTATCCCTAAATGCTTTGATATGTAGTTCGTAGATGATCGCATCTTTATACCAGTGAAGATTATCATCGAGTTTGGTTGAGTTGTTTGCCATGTATTTAGATAAAGAATAGGTAGCTGTTCGTCTCTTTAACGGATTAAGTATACTAATTTTTACTACTCGCTGCTAATCCTGAATCACTTTAAAAACGTGCGCCGGAATCTGATACGGGTTCAGTTCCACGAAATTCCACTCACCTTGCCACGTATAATGAGCTCCGCTAATTTGATCCTCTAACCGATAAGGTTTTTCAAAATTCATCCCCAGTTCATACATAGGCATTTTTAAATAAGCGCTCTGGGTATTGAAAGAGTCCATGTTTACCACCATGAACATGATATTACCGCTTTCCTCATCCTTCTTGGCGTAAGCTAGTATACTATCGTTTTGTACCTCGGCAAAAGTCACATTCCAAGTACTCTGTAAAGCCGGATTATCTTTCCTGACCTGATTTATGATAGTAATAATTTCTTTAATCCGAGTCTCCGCATTCCAGTCCCAGTGTTTTACCTCGTACTTTTCTGAATCAATGTACTCTTCTTTTCCAGGATAGGGATGATTGATTCCAAATTCGTATACTGGACCATATAAACCATAGTTAGAAGAAAGCGTTGCTGCCAGGATCAGTCGCATGATATGAGCCGATTCGCCACCGTGTACTAGGTCGGGAGTGAGAATATCAGGAGTGTTAGGCCAGAAGTTAGGACGGAAATAGTTGCGCATCGGGCCCTTAGCTAGTTCCAACATATACTCCCGCATCTCGTAGGGATTATTCCGCCAGGTGAAATACGTATACGATTGGGTAAAACCAGTCTTGGCTAACCATTCCATTACCCGCGGACGGGTAAAGGCTTCAGCCAGAAAAATAACTTCCGGATTTTCACTCCGAATCTCTTTGATACACCACTGCCAAAACTTAAATGATTTGGTATGGGGGTTATCCACCCGAAAAATTTTTATTCCCATACTAACCCAAAAAGCAATAACGCTTTTCAGCTCCATCCATAGATTCTGCCAGTCCTCGGTTTCAAAATTAATTGGGAGAATATCCTGATATTTTTTCGGAGGGTTTTCTGCGTACTGCACCGTACCATCGGGCCGCCACTTAAACCATTGCGGGTGCTCTTTCACGTAAGGGTGGTCGGGGGCACACTGAAAGGCAATATCTAGGGCTATTTCAATGTCAAGTTCACCCGCCTTCCACACAAAATCCTGAAAATCTTTCATAGTACCCAACTCAGGATGAATGTCCTTATGCCCACCTTCATCTGATCCGATAGCCCAACAGGAACCAGGGTCGCCAGGATTGGCGGATAATGCATTATTTAATCCTTTACGGTGCTTTTTTCCGATGGGATGAATGGGCGGTAAGTAGACTACATCAAATCCCATTTCAGCAACCCGGGGTAGTATTTTAGCCGCAGTCTGGAAATTACCGTGTTTACCTTCCTCTCGGGCAGTTGATCGGGGGAAAAACTCATACCAGGTACTAAAGAGCGCTTTTTTTCGCTCTACCTCAACATTAACCGTCTGATGATAGTGCGTAGCGTGGCTTCGATTCACACATTTAGTGGCCAACTGAGTAGCTTCATCACTCAGTGCTCGAGCAACGGCCACCTCAATATTTTCGGCCGAAGTATCCCGGAATGATTTTGCGTACTCCTTCAACTTTTTCTGGTCACTTCCTTGGCACTGTTTTGCCATTTTTTCTAGCATCTCAGCCCCGATAAGCATCTCTACCGAAATATCTTGCCCGGCTTCAAACTTCTTACGTAAACCGTACTGCCAAGAGGCATAATGATCAATATATGCTAAGATGGTGTACTCGTAAAAACCAGTAGATTTAGGAATAAATGTCCCCGTCCAGCGATCGTTCATGATCGGGTTCATGGGTACTTCCTGCCAGGTTTTATCCCCAACTTTTTTGAAAAGCAGTAATGCATATACCTTATCGTGGCTATCAGCAAAAATATCAGCGTAGACATCTACAGATTCACCTACAGTTCGCTTTACGGAAAAGTGATTATGATCTACCTGCGGCTCAACATTTTTTATAATCACCCGCTGCTGTCCAGCAATTCCGCTTAATGAGTTATCCGGCTTTTTAGATGATTTGGTTTTAGTAGTTTCTAGCGTTTGCATGGTGTCCATTTCGTTTCAACCGCGAAAGTAATAGTTTGTTGACCAATTTGCTGCTTTATCCCAATAATTGTTAGGTGTAGAAAAGTATCGTACTCGCTAAAACTCTTTTTCTCCGAATTCACTCTTGACAAACTTAGCTTTACTCAACTGCTGGTTTATACGGTAGCTAAAATTAAGCATGATTACGTCAACTTCGTACACATAATTTGTGGTAGTAAAGAATTCATTGCTACGCCAGGTAGTTATCCTTTGCTCGTTAGTGGGAAGTAATCCCAAATCCATATTTAGCCACTGAGCAGTAGCGGTTAGCTTACCGTCCAACCAGCTCTTCTGTAGGGTTAAGTTAGGAGACAGAAAACGCGAATCTTCACCCTGGGCTGTATTCCGATCCGAAAGATAATTTAGTGTCCATTGTAGTGTCCAACCCTGCGACAGTTTAAAGGTAGTATTCATATTCAGCGAGTAGATCCAGCTACTGGTATTAACAGGGCGATCATCAAAAGTACCGTCGATGGTGTAGCGATAAAGGTTACCACCGGCATAAAGTTGCCACCAGCTAGTTGGGTTCAAGTCTAATCCTGCTTCCAACCCAATAGATCTCCCCTGCCCTACATTGGAGTAGATACGGTTCAGGATGGAATCATTATAGACTGTATTTACTCGGTTTATCAGGTTTTGTACATTCCGGAAATAAGCAGTAGCGAACACCGAATGATTTTCAAAGTCCTTCACAAATCCCGCTTCAATCAGATCAATAAATTCCGGTCTTAATTCCGGGTCACCCTGTTCGAGAGTTTCCGAATGCTCCCTTTCGGGAAAAGGATTCATCTTAAACGTGGTAGTACGTTCCACTCTCCGACTGTAGGCAGCCTTTAATTGAAACTGATCAGTAAGCTGATATACTACATTGGCTGAAGGGTATAACTGGATGAAATCATAGTGATAGGTAGTATCCACAAATGCATTGATTAACAACAGATTACGATCCATTACTTCAACCCTTGATCCAATCGAGTAAGTTAACTTGTTCCACTGACTAGAGTACAGCCCGTACACTGAGTGAATCTGCCGGGTGAGGTCAACATTACTGGAAAATTCTGGTATCAGTTCGTAATCGTTTGTACCAATAGTCCGCTCCTCGTAAAAAAATTCACCGGTATGGTTCAGGTGCCGGAACTGATAACCGGTTTCCAAAGAGCAGACCCGGAATGGTAATACATAATCAGCCTGAAAGCGAATACCGTGCAGCGGGTTATTATTAGTATTGTACTGATCCTGAATAGTGTCCTGCAGACTTGGCCAGGATAGATTCAGGTTAGTAGTAGGTCCACCCAACATAGTGTATTCATAAAGAAGCGAGGTAGTTAACTTAGATTCATTAGCGAATGTATGCGCGTAGTCTAGGCTCCCAAGTAGAAAATCGCCCCGACGAATGCGGAGGTTTTCGTTGTAGTATATAGTACGGCTGAAGGTATCCATTTCAGGCAGATACACTTTATAGTTATTGTAGAGAATATCTGCCGTACGATCTTTAGAACGTTTTCCTGCGTAAAGTCCCAGACTAAATGCGTTTGCTTCATCGGGTGTATAGCCAACAGTGGCTCGGGCGGTGTAGGTTTGCTCATCAAAACTACGTTCACCATCGGAAGGAAAACGGGTCAGCGTATCATTAATAATGGTGTACACATCCCCTTCTCGTCTACCGGAAATATCGTAGCGTAAGTAGCTTGCTCCCAATGATATATCCCACCTGTTCTTACGATAGTTAAGGGTAAAGTCTGCACCATAGCGAGGGGCATTTTCAGCATTGTTGTAGTCCTGAATACTCGGTAATCCCACCTGAGTATTCACTAGCACGTAGAGGCCATCTGCTGCCCCCTTTCGGGTGATGATATTAATAATTCCCGCTTTTCCTTCAGGATCATATTTAGCTGAAGGGGCGGTTACAATTTCTACATCTTCAACGGCATTCGCCGGTAACTGACTGAGAATTAGCGTAGGATCGCTTTGAATAGGCTTGCCATTGAGGAGAATGGTGAAACCAGATGAACCTCGTACCGTCAGGGCTCCCGATGCATCAACAGCTACTGAGGGGACGTTTTGCAGTACGTCAGTAGCGGTGCCTCCGGTAGCAGACTGAAACTGAGCGGCGTTGTATACCTGCCGGTCTACTTTATGGTACACTGAAGCTCGTTGCCCGGACACGGAGATCTCTTCCAGTAGCTGATCGGTAGCGCGAATGGAAATTCCGCCCAGTTCTTTGCGTTCATTCGCCACTACGGAAAACGTAGATACGTACGAGGACTCGTAGCCCACGAACTGAACTTTCAGCAGATAGGTCCCGGGAGTTACATTCTCAACCATAAAGGTGCCATCCGCCAGCGTTACCGCTCCGGCCAGGATGGTAGAATCACGGGTCTGACAAAGGCCAACTGTGGCATATTCCAGGGGCTCTTCACTAATCTCATCGATTACCATCCCGGTTAAAACTGCCTGCTGAGCTGCTGCATAATTGCTAATTTGCAGCATTCCGGTTAAAGCAAATACCAAGGCTAAACGGTAAGGATTATTGAAGAGGATCAATAGAAAAAATGGTAAATGTGATAGAAACCTAGTCGGTTAACCAATTGAAAAAGTAACGGTTTAAGGTTGGCATAATATACTACCAATCCACTGAAATATCTAAGCATCTTCCCAATTACCAAATTTTATTTCTTTACAATTTGGTGATGGTTATTGTTTGTCTTGCCCGATAAAACTGTTCATCTTCGTAGGGGCAAGATTTAACTATATTACTTTCTTTATATCAATCTTTCTACAACCCTAGCTTACTATCTAACCAATGTCAAACGCTCCGGATTATCTAAATCCTGATTTACCCCCAGGACTTAAAACTGTAAAAATTAAGCTGATAGAAGCCACACCTAAAACCCTGGAGGGTTATGGTCAATTGGTAGATGACCCCAATCAGGTGAAAGTAGAAATTATTCGTTGGCCGGCACAGGGTTGGCGACCGGTGGATACCGATAGTGGGGATGAAGGCGGAATTACCGAGGGAACATTCATTTCCGAATGGAAAGGAGATATTTTATACGGTCGAAATTCGGCGGTTGGAGGACATTATATTTTAGGCTACGGAACCGATCCTACCGAAGCTCGGGCGAACCATCCGCAAGATCCGAAGCGACTTCTGCTCTGGCATGCAAACTACCATCCTGATGGTGGGCAAATGTTTTTTCCCCTGGAAAAGGCCCCATTTGTGGTGCCACTTGCCCTGCCGGGAGATGATGTGCAACCCGAAGATTTTGTTTGCTTCTGGCTTAAAGGTGATCAGGGCTTGTACATTCACCCTAATATTTGGCACGAGGGAGTATTTGCCATTAGCGGGCAACAGCGTTTTCTGGATCGGCAGGGGGCAGTACACGCTCGTGTATCCGTAGATTTCGCCCGTGAGTTTGGTTGCTTGCTAGAAGTTGATTTTTCGGTGGAAGGCGAGAGGTAGAAGTTGGAGGTCCGAAGACTGAAGTCGGAAGCCCAAAGTTGTGAAACAGTGACCAGTGACAAATAACTGTGGACAGTCGACCGTCAACTGTGGATCGGGCGCCGAGCGCTAATGACAAGGGACAACGGACAAATGACGAACTATCAATGATCAACGATCACGCTAAAATCCTTCCCAATTACGTAAGAAGTACCGCCACTACTTCCGCCGCCAATGCCAGTATAGCTGTTTCGATAAAACGAGCTCTGCTGGCTGCGTTGAGACAATTGCCAGAGATTAAGTTGAGCCGGGCCGCCTTCGTAGCCCACATTACCGGAGGCATCCATCCAGTAGCGACCGGGATTTACCACACCCAGCCACATTGTTAGGTTCCGAACATCCTGCGCGTGAAGCTCTAGGCCATTTAAAAAGACTCCGGTATTGCCATTGGCCGCGTCTACCGGTAGGTCTCCGCCGAGTTGGAGTCCGGGCATCACTACTCCTACAGTCGGCCCTCCTTCCATCCCCCATAATCCTGAATAACGGTCGTACCAGTAACGACCATCCAGAATACTGATATTGTAGCTAGACTCTAAAGCCTTCACTGTCTCAGAGCTAATCTTTTCCCGGTTAATAAAGACTGAACGTTTGCTTTGTCCATAGGAAGCGCTGGTCACCAAGAATGCGACTATTAACAATATGCATGATTTCATGGGCCTAATTTTTTGGTGAAAAGTAATAGGTTCAACGAAAGTATTTCTCTTTATCCTTTTGTTTCCACTGCCCCCACAAGTATCACCCAACCATAAAGATTACTTTTTGAATGCTTGAAATTCACAATTTGCATGAGTGCCTCTTCGGAATTGGGCTGTGATAAAATACTTTATTTTTCGCGGGCGATAACCTCCACATTATTAAACATATACAGATTGTCACTGAGTCTTACGTCCATACCACTTTCGGTGGTAACATTTTGAAGAATCACCTTCTCGGTTTTCACGTAAGGAAACTTCTCCTGGTAAGAACTATCAGTCATATCCGGGTTGAAATCGGTGAAAATAGCTGGGCCTTGGTAATTCTCGGGAGGATTAGAATCGTCGATATGGAGATTTTCAATGATGATCTTTTCGGGCATGTAGCAAGTGTAACCGAAATCATGCTGACCAGAATACGATCCACTGATAAGACTAACATTGCCCGGTCGCCCTCCGTGAGGTACGAATGTACAGTCTCGAATGTTAAATTCTCCCTGCCAGGTACTGCCATAATCGGAGCGAAGATTGACTAAGCTTCTACCGCGGATGGTACTATTTTCAATTGTTAGGGTACCAGTACCAATGGCATTAATTCCCATATGGCCCAGGGTGGAATTACGAATGGTAGCATTAGCTACTCCCATGTGGGCGTCGAAGCGGGAAAAAGTGCAATTGTCATACAGAAGGTTTTTGCAGTAATTAGACCCCAGAATCCCCCAATAGGTACGATCATCAATATCGTTGGTCTGACGGCAATTAATGAAAGATACGTTTAAAGCTCGGTTGACTGACAAATCATAAGAGCCCATAGAAACCGGTTTACCGGCTGCACCAATGGTACGATAGGTTTTATGTCCAGTCAGTACAGTATTTTGAACTGTCACGTACGCACAGTCGCGGATATTGAGGAAGCCGCCGTAGGGTGCACCGTGTTCTCCTTCGCCGGAGATGCGGTGTTCCAGGCCATCAACCAGAACGTTCGAGCGGCGAATTGCGATGTTTCGGCTGTAGTAGGTATACCTTGATTCCGCTTGATTGGCGATAGTGGTGAAACGCCCGCCAGTAATAGTCAATGTTTTTTCGTCTACCGGAAGGGCCATAATTTCAGTTATCTGATTGAAGTCCCAAATAATGGGAGCATCCGTATCCACCTGCCCGTTTTTGTCCACAACAAAAATATCCGTCTGCGGTGATCCGTTATTCTGATTTAGCCCGTATCGGATATAGCGCCTTACAGTAGAATCAGTGACAGTGACTATGCAGGTTCCGGGCAAGGAAACATCTATTTTTTCCTGATTTCTTCTAAGGGATGCGACGCCTTCAAGATGGAAGGGTTGCTGACTCGAGCTGACCATAAAAACCGATACGTTACGGTTCTCAACGTTGGTATCGTCAATAATAAATTCCGCCATACCAAAATCAGTATCGGTTCTAATAATCGCCGTACGGTCCTTTCCTCCGATGTAGTAGGTGGCTTCTTCATCGGCTTTCACCGCCAGTCCGTGCTGATTGGCGACAGCATGGGTGGATGCTATTGCATCAATATCATCGGTTTTACCATTACCTTTGGCCCCGAAATCACTGTACCGAATATATCCATCGGCTCTGAATTTTTGAATATCTCGGGGAGATACATTTATCAGCAACTTCCCGTCTTTCTTGGCACGTACCCTAGTTTTCTTCTTCTTGTTGGTGATTACTATATTTTCCGGAAGGTCTTGAGCTTGCCCCTGCCCTGCAATGAAAAGTAAAAATGAGAAAAACAGAAGGAATAGAAATTTCATCATGGTGGTTGTTGAATAGTAGGTAATGAATTAAAGCTCATCACAAACTGTCAATTTTCACCCATGAATGCAAAAAAACTTCTAAACAGACTATTTGCCACTGAAACTAGCCAGCCCCAATTATTGATAAACACAGGCATATTCTATCAGATGCCCTTGATAGCTTCCTGGATTGGTGTATCACCTTGATTAAATTCAATAACCCTTCCGATAGTATCGTCCTGCTTTAAGACTTCTACAATTAGAGAGGCTACATCCTCGCGAGGAACGCTTTTATTCGCGGCAGGATTAGTCGTGGTGATTTTTCCGGTTCCGGCATCATCCACTAGACGGCCCGGACGCATAATCGTATAGTCTAAGTCGGATGATTTTAGCACTCGGTCAGCATAGTGCTTAGCAATGTAGTAAGGTTTAATTCCGGAATCGTTCCAGGCCTCTCTTTTATCAGTGTTTAATGCACTAACCATCACGAAGCGCTTTACTCCGGCTTGTTCAGCCGCATCCATCGCCTTTACTGCCCCATCTAAATCTATCGCTAACGTTTTATCGTAGCCCGTTTTCCCTCCAGAACCTGCCGTAAAGATGATTGCATCCGTACTCACCATCGCATTGAATATCACATCTATTGAATCTTCTAGGCTGATAATCTTATATTCAACCCCTAATTTTTCGAAAAAGTCTTTTTGATCCTCGCTTCTGAATAAAGCTACTGGCGAAAACTCAGTATCATCATTAAGTTTTTCGGTTAATAGTCGACCGATCTTTCCACTTGCTCCTATTATCAGTACCTTTTTCACCTTTCTTAGTTATTTGATTATTGGGTTTACTCTATTAATGAAACAAACCACAATTTGTTCGAGAAATACGATGGAGGTTAGATATCTGCAATAATTTCCGCAACACGATCCATCTCTACCAGCGTGTTAAAGTAATGGGGCGATAACCGGATAGTCCCGTCTATCTCCTTCTTTTTATAATCGATCACCCCCCACTCTCGGTTGCTAACGCTGAAAAAGACATTATTCTGCTCTAGTTTCTCCTTTATTGTCTGAAGTGACAGTCCTTCCTTTCGGAACGTTAGAATGTTGCACTTTTTAGATCCCTGATCGTACTGCGTTACTTCCGAAATATTTGAAAGATTATCCCGCAAGCGATTCATGAGTATTTGGTTTTGGGTCTCAATATTTTTCATGCCTAGCTCATTGGCGTATCTGAAGGCTTCGGTCAATCCTACCACCAAAGCGTAGGGCTTTTCCCAAGTTTCAAAGCGCTGGGCTGTTGGCAGCACATCGTAGTGATTCTCATCTTTCCAAATGGCTCCACCTCCGTCTATCATTAGGGGAGCGTAGCCTTCATTCAGCATACGGTCCGATACATACAGAAAACCGGTGCCCCTCGGCCCCCGAAGAAATTTTCTTCCGGTCACCGACAAAAAATCACACTTCAACTCGCTCACCCGCACATCAAACTGACCTACCGATTGGCAAGCATCTACCAGATAGATAATTTCTTCTCGTTGACAGATTTCACCAACAGCCTCCGCATTTTGCACCAGGCCGGAATTGGTGGGCACGTGAGATACCGCTACTAATTTGGGATGATACATCTCAACAAGTCGCTCAAAATCTGCAGTATCCAGATCGCCATTTTCAAGATTCTTCATTCGAAAGACTTGAATCCCAAACCGCTTTTTTATGGAAATGAACTGTATCTGATTTGAAGCATAATCATCATCAGTCGTAATAATTACGTCATCAGGCTTAAAATCTATGGAAGTTAGTGCTTTGATGTAAGCATCAGTGGCATCGTGGGTAAAAGCAATATTATGCGGATTTTCGCCTATCAGTTTAGCCGCTTGTTGATAAAAGTCCGCAATTTCTTCTAATCTAGAGTCGGCTAAATAGTACCCACCTATTTCCTGCTCTTTCTGTAGATAATTATTGATTTTCTCAACCACTGATGAGGGCATCAAGGATGAGCCAGCACTGTTTAGAAAGATTTTATTTCCGTAGTACGGAATATCCTCTCGGATGTAGTCAATGTTCATTGATGTGTTATTGATTAATAGTAGGAGGCCTTCGGTGCTGAGTTCCTTGCTCGTAAGCGTAGGTAAGCTTAATCAATGTGCCTTCCGAGTACATTCTTCCTAAAAATTGTAGTCCGGCTGGAAGATTATTACTGCCAAAGCCCATGGGAACGGTAAACGCCGGTTGCCCGGTATGGGGAGAAATTATCTGACTATTATCTCCTTTATATTCCTCTCTAAAGAAGTCGATTCTAGCCGGTTTATTATGCCAGGAGGGATAAACGATAGCGTCGAGTTGTAACGAATCCATTATCCCTTCAATCGCCTCCCGAAATGCAATCCGCCTTACATCCGAGTAGGCATCCAAACATTCAATCTCCAAGTTTTCCCATCGGCCAGAGTTTTCCGCTAAAGTTGCTAATCTACCCGCCGCGTGCTCAGACTTAGTACCTACCCTGATAATGTCTTCCAACGTTCGTATGGTATCACTCCGGACGTATTTTGCCAAATAAGCTTCCACATCTTTTCTAAAATCAGCGCACCACTGATTCTCTTTGAGACTATCAAAGCCGGGTATTTCTACGGAGTCAGTCACCTGCGCTCCTAAGGAATCTAAATCTTTGAGTGCTTTATTAAAGAGTTCATTAATTTCGGGTTCCGGATCATCATCCCGAATATTTCTCAATACTCCAATTCTAGCCCCAACCAAGCCATCCTCAACCAGAAATTGACTGTAGCTATCCGGGATCTTATCTTCGGAATACTGGGTGATAGGATCTTCCGGATCGTATCCGGCGATGACTTCCAGCACCTTAGCGGCATCTTCCACAGTCCGACACATTGGCCCTACTACATCGTTTCGGAGGTAGAGCGGAACAATGGCACTTCGGCTGATCAGGCCTAAGGTTGTCCGAAAACCCACTAAAGCACAGTGGGAAGATGGTCCGCGGATAGAATTACCGGTATCAGTGCCTAGCCCGATCACTCCTAAGTTCGCCGCAATGGAAGCTGCCGTTCCCCCGCTAGACCCAGCCGGAACATACCCCGGATTGTAGGGATTGCGAGTGGTTCCGGCGGTAGAACTTTCACTATGCATAGGACTGAAGGCCCATTCCGCCATATTGGATTTGGCGATAATAATCGCTCCGGCATCAACTAGCTTTTGAATGATAAAGGCGTCCTCATCCGGCACATAGTCTTTCAGTGCTAAGGCCCCGGCGGTAGTGGGCATGCCCTTGGTGTTGATATTATCTTTGACAATCAGTGGAATTCCGTGCAGCGGCCGCAACACATTAGTTCTTTGATACTCCTCATCTAGCGCTTGGGCTATTGCTACCGCATCCGGATTAATGAATGTCAGTGAGTTGATTTTTTTATCGACTTGCTCAATTCTGGCTAGATAAGCTTCCACTAGTTGCTGACAGTCAAACTCTCCTGCTTCGTAGGCCTGGTGAATATCGCTGATCGTCAGTTCAGTTAAGTCTATAGGTTGGGAGGGCTCAGGTGATTGACATCCGAGAACTCCGATTGCAAAAGCTAGTAGTAAGGCTGGTAGTTGGTACATGCCTCAAATTAACAGAAATACCATCAGTATGCCCTAAAAGAAACTTGCTTTCTTTTATTGCCTTCTCTTTTCTGATGATCAATTTCAGTTCAGCCCAATTACTCTCCAGATTCGGGAAAAATAATGGTACGGTTACCAGTGATGATTACCCGATGCTCCAAGTGACTACGAACTGCTCGAGTGAGCACGGTACGTTCAATATCAGCTCCAATACTGGCCAAAGTTTTGGGCGAGTAGGCGTGCGAGACCCGTTCCACATCTTGCTCGATGATCGGGCCTTCGTCCAAATCATTGGTAGCGTAGTGGGCAGTAGCCCCAATCATCTTCACCCCTCGTTCGTAGGCCCGTCGGTAAGGATTTGCTCCTTTAAATGCGGGCAAAAAAGCATGGTGAATATTGATGATCTTCCCCGGATATTGGCTGATAAAATCGGAGGTAAGTATTTGCATATAACGAGCCAGCACAACCAGATCGATATGGTGGCGTTGGAGCAACGCCAGAATTTGCTGTTCCTGTTCAACCTTGTTACCATCCTTGATTGGTAGGCAATAATAAGGTACCCGGAATTGGTCAGCTAGGTACTCCATGTCAGGATGATTAGAAATAATCAGGGGAATATTGGTTTGAATTTTTCCCTGACTTTGCCGTTCCAGTAGATCGAACAGACAGTGGCTGGTTTTGGACACCAAAATGGCAGTATTGGCAATATCCGATTGGTAATGCACCGACCAGGTGAAATCTAACTTATCCGCTAGCTCCGCAAACCGCTGAGAAAGCTCCTTGCGAGTAAGCGGCACCCCCTGCCCATCTAGCTTAATTCGCATAAAGTACTGATGCTGAATTTCGTCGGTGAACTGCTGACAGGAAAGAATATTATAATCAAGCTCAGAGAAAAAGGAACTGATCTTAGCGATAAGTCCCTTTTGATCGGGACACTGGATAAGAAAGACGATGGATGGGTCAGTCATAGCACATTCCGATTAGGTCTCTCCCCAAGCAGCTCAAATTTTTCCTGATGCTTGTCAAAAACTATAATTAATTCTTTTTCAAGCCTCTTCCAATCTTTTTATTCTTAAACTCTCTGTCTTCAACGGCTGTTTCCCCGTTGATCACCTCGGGATGAATTCCCCTCCAAATATAGTTTCTCCGTTAATACCTGTATCCGTTGTGATTAACTCCCCTCTTGACCTGTTCTACACACTCCCTTGGGAAATGATTATGCCATATTCGGAGCTACCAGCCTAGTACAGCTGAATAGATTAGCTATGATAGTAGAAAAGACTAGAAGCCTGAAAATAGAAGAAAAAGCATAAAATAGGTGCTAAAATCAGTTAGTTACTAAATTGGTAGTAATTGTGGCTTTTTTCGCCCGATGTTGCAATCGTAAATCGCGGAACCCTTGTTGTATCCGTCGCGTAATAGGCCCTATTTCTTGATCAGGATACAGTTGCTGTTGATCTGCGTACTTAACCGAAGCAACTAACGTAGTGGTACCTGTGAGAAAAATTTCATCAACAGTGGCTAAGTCTGTCAACGGAACTGCTTCTTCTTTTACATCAACCCCCAAATCATGACACAATTTGATAGTAAGTTGACGGGTTATTCCATTCAGCACATGTTCATTGGCCGGATGAGTATAAACCGCTCCGTTTTTCACAAAAAATACATTGCAGTGGGATGCTTCGGTAAAGTAGCCATCTCGTACCAACAGTGCCTCGTAGGCATCGGAAATGATAGCTTCGTCGTTAGCCATAACGTTACCGAGCAAAGAAATCATCTTTATATCGCAGCGCGACCAGCGGTAATCAGGCCGGACAATTACAGATAGTTGATTTTCGTTGATGTCAGGTAAAACCCGAGGTAAGGCATACATCATCAGGCTGGGTTCTGCATCCGTTGGAAAAGCATGTTGACGAGGAGCGATACCGCGGGTAATCTGGATATAAAGTAGACAGTCCTGATTTACTAAATCAGCCGCATCAAGCAAATTTTCAATCTTAGCGGGTAATATATCTACATCAAAATCAATACTGATTTTAGCCAAGCTTTGAGCTAGACGCTGAAAATGTAAATGTTGGTAAAAGAAGCTACCCCCGGTTTGTGTCATCACTTCGTAAACACCATCACCAAACAGAAAACCCCGGTCAAAAACCGATATCTTTGCGTCTTCGGCTGTTAGGATTTCACCATTCAAATACACTTTTGCTGGATATTTTGCCATAATAAATTAATAAACTGTCTTAGAGATTAAATTAACAAGATCAATAGCGCGCACTAGTATAAGTTCCTCGCCGATAAATATATTAATCTTCGGCTGTAAGGTAGAATTACCGAGAAATATTTTGAAAATTATCGCCAAACGTTACCACTCCCTTATTAAATCTGGTCTCCCCTACTGTATGCGTTAACACTAAAATTGCTTAATGCATGTAGTATGAAATAAATTTTAGAATATTTATTCCAAAAAAGCAACCCTATTTTGGAATGATCGTTCTATCAATCAGTTTTCACATACTAAATCAATAAATACCATGGGAAATTTAACTGGAAAAGTAGCCGTAGTAACCGGCGGAAACAGCGGAATCGGCTACGCTACCGCGCAACGTTTTGTCAACGATGGCGCCCAAGTGATCATTACAGGTCGCTCGGCTGAAAAAGTAGAACAAGCCTCGAGAGAATTAGGGGTACAAGGATTTGTGGCGGACGTCAGCGATTTGTCCGCGCTAAATCGTCTAGTAGAACAAGTACAATCTGCGGTAAGTAAGGTCGACGTTTTGTTCGTAAATGCTGGCGTCTTCTTCCCCACCCCGGTCGGACAGGTTTCGGAAGAACTCTTCGATACCCAAATGAACATCAACTTTAAAGGTGCAGTTTTTACGGTAGAAAAGTTCTTACCTATCTTAAATGAAGGGGCTTCAGTAATCAATCTATCCTCAATCAATGCGTATACAGGTATGGCAAATACAGCGGTTTATGCCGCCTCTAAAGCAGCCATGAATTCTTACACCCGTACCGCTGCTACCGAACTAGCCTCTCGCAAGATCCGAGTCAATGCTGTAAACCCCGGCCCGGTAGAAACTCCCATTTTTAGCAAAACCGGTTTATCGGAAGAACAACTCAGTGGTTTTGCGCAGTCAGTTCAGGGAAAAGTACTAATGCATCGTTTCGGTAAGCCGGAAGAAGTCGCAAATTTAGTCAGTTTCTTGGCTTCCGAAGAAGCTTCTTTTATCACCGGTAGCGAGTTCAACGTTGATGGAGGAATGACTATTTTGGATTAAAAAGATGGCCATCTGTTCCTCTATCAGAATAAATGGAATGAAAATGTTCTAATTTGAATTATTAAAGGGATAGAGTTTCTATCCCTTTTTTACTATGGCACGTCCCCGAAAATTTGACGAAAATGAAGTCTTAGACCGCGCTTTGAGCGTCTTTTGGGAAAAAGGTTATCACGCTACTTCCTATGAGGACTTGGTAGAACGAATGGGTATTAACCGGGCTAGTATGTACAATACCTTTGGTGACAAACATCAGTTGTTCACTTTGGCACTTCAACGCTACCGGCAAAAGAGCCAGGAAAATTTTGCTCACTGGAAAGACGACCACCGTACTATTCAGGAAACCATCAGGATGATTCTTGACGAAGCAGTACAGGAAAGTCTTACCGACCCCCAACGGAAAGGATGCATGGTGGTGAATGCCACTACCGAACTCGGTAATTGCGACCAGGACTTAGCTGCTATTGTTCGGGAAAATCAAACTCAAGTAGAATCTATACTGACCAAACTCTTTGAGGCTGCTCAAAAAAAGGATGAGATCAGTTCCGATCTTAACCCCCAGGCGTTGGCCCGCTTCTACTACAATACCTTTAGTGGACTTCGGGTGATGGCTCGGGCAAACCCGGATGCTGAAACCTACCAGGATGTGGTTGATGTAGCTCTTCAGGTTATCAGTTAAAAGTTTTATCGATTTAGTTGGTAATAGTGTGGTTTATCTTTTACTTTTTGCCAACTATTTACCCTACATACTTTTAAACTGATGACTAAAATACTTGTATCCTATACCCTGCCTGAAGAAGGGTTAAAACCACTTAAAGACAATTTTGATCTTGTTCTTCCTACTGAAAAAAAGAAGTTTAGTCGGGAGGAAATTCTGGAGAAAATAGCAGACGTAGACGGTTTTATGGCAGTGAACGTTGCGGTTGACTCCGAGATAATGGATGCTGCTTCCAACCTTAAAATTATTGCTAACTATGGGGTTGGTTACGATAACATTGACGTTGAGTACGCTACCCAGCGTGGTATCGTTGTTACTAACACCCCTACCGCCGTTACCGAGGCCACGGCTGAGACTGCTTTTGGGCTTATGCTTTCTCTGATGAGAAATATTACCTATTGTGATCGTAAGCTCCGAGCCGGGGAAGATGATTTTGTTTGGGGAATGCTACAGCAACATACCGGTCATTCCCTTTACGGAAAAACGTTAGGCATTATTGGCTTGGGCCGTATTGGTCGGGCTGTGGCGCGTCGAGCCGTTACCTTCGGGATGAATATGCTGTATTACCAGCGGAACCGACTGTTTGATTACTTCGAGCGGGAAGTAAGCGCAACGTATGCCTCACTTCATGATCTTCTAGCCCAATCCGATGTAGTAAGCCTGCACATACCATTAAATGATAGCACTCGGCATTTGCTAGGTGCTGATGAGTTGGCAAAAATGAAGTCATCAGCCTATCTGATCAATACCGCCCGAGGACCTGAAGTGGATGAACAAGCGTTGATTCGTCAGT